>OLLO01000664.1_pt1 | contig 42744 bp, 25 predicted proteins | sample 1604551 | NCBI WGS metagenome assembly OLLO01 (sample SAMEA104055720, study PRJEB20765) | soil metagenome | biome: Arctic tundra; feature: Polygonal ground; material: soil | place: USA | collected 2011-09 | depth 0-0.5 m
AAAAGTATGGCGTAAGTTATTTGGTGATAATAATAATTTAGTTCCGTTAGGAACGAAATATCAGTAGGAAATTATTAAAAAGACAATTCAAGTTCCGTAGGAACGATATATTTCGTTACTTGGTTTGAAAACAACAAAAAGAAAAATAAAATTATGAAGAAACCTGGGTTACATATTTTATTACTATTCATTATAAATACATTCACTCCTTTATTTCTGAAGTCCCAATCAAACACCGCAACAATAAATGTTGATCTGAACAAACCAATAGGTAACATGAATCCGCTATGGGCTTGGTTTGGCTACGATGAGCCCAACTATACTTACATGAAGGACGGTAAAAAATTGTTATCTGAAATTGCTGCGCTAAGTCCGGTTCCGGTTTATGTAAGAACACATAGTTTGTTATCAACCGGTGATGGAACTCCTGCATTAAAATGGGGCTCAACAAATGCCTACACTGAAGATGCAAACGGAAATTCTGTGTATAGCTGGAAAATAATTGACAGCATATTTGATACTTATATAAAACGTGGTATGAAGCCGCTTGCACAAATTGGTTTTATGCCCGAAGCATTATCAACACATCCTCAGCCTTACAAGCATGACTGGAAGCCGGGCATGCCTTACGACAAGATAATAACCGGCTGGGCTTATCCTCCAAAAGATTATAAAAAATGGGGCAACCTTGTTTATGAATGGGTGAAACATTCTGTAGATCGCTATGGAAAAAAGGAAGTGGAAAGCTGGTATTGGGAAGTTTGGAACGAGCCCAACAGCGGTTACTGGAAAGGTACATTGCAGGAATATTTAAAGCTCTATGATTATGCTGCGGATGGTTTAAAGCGGGCTTTGCCTACAGCTAAAATTGGTGGCGCTAACATCACCGGCGGCGGCACTAAATTTCTTGATGCATTTATAAAACATTGTTTGAATGACACCAATTATGCAACAGGAAAAATCGGTTCGCCGCTTGATCTTGTTTTGTTTCATGCTAAAGGTTCACCTAAACTTGTTGACGGAACTGTTGTAATGAATGTTAAGCAACAATTGCAAAACATCAATGATGCTCTCAAACTCATAACTTCTTTTCCTCAGCTAAAAAATATTCCTGTTGTAATTGGAGAATCAGACCCTGAAGGATGTGCTGCATGCGGCATGGCAACAAATCCGCAAAATGCTTATCGCAATGGAACTATGTATTCCAGTTATACTGCTGCTGCTTTTGCACGCAAATATGCACTTGCTGATAAATACAATGCAAATCTTATCGGCGCTGTAACATGGGCATTTGAATTTGAAGACCAGCCCTGGTTTTATGGCTTTCGTGATCTTGCCACTAACGGTGTAGATAAACCGGTTTTAAATGTTTTTAGAATGTTTGGAATGATGACAGGTAAAAGAGTTGAGGTACAGGCAAGCAATATGTATTCTCTTAAAAATATTTTAGACTCAAGTGTTCGTGGGCAAACAGATGTGGGTGCTCTTGCATCAAAAAATAATAACAACGCAGCAGTAATGGTTTGGAACTATCATGATGAAGATAAGCAGGGTAGTGTATGCAATGTAAAAATTACTATCAGTGGAATACCGTCAAAAAAAATTACACTTACTCAGTACAGGATTGATAATGAGCACAGCAATTCTTATGAAGTATGGAAGAAAATGGGTTCGCCTCAAAACCCTACCAAGGCACAAATTAAAGAACTTGAAAAAGCCGGGCTGTTGCAAACAACAGGCAAGCCTGAAAAAATAAATGTAACAGGTGAAACTTGCCAAATAAATATTTTATTACCACGCCAGGGAGTTTCTTTGCTGAAGATGAACTGGTAATAAGTTTCCATTATTGAGATGCAAATAATTTGAAAAATAATTTATATGAAAAAAGTTAGTTGGGGAATATTAAGCACAGCTAAAATTGGTAGAGAAAAAGTAATTCCTGCGATGCAGCGGGGAGAATTTTGTAATGTTGTTGCTATAGCTTCACGAAATAAAGAAACGGCGCAGGCAGAAGCAGATCGCCTGAATATTTTTAAAGCTTATGGCTCGTACGAAGAACTATTAAGCGATGCTGAAATAGATGCGGTTTATATTCCACTGCCCAACCATCTGCATGTTGAATGGGCAATAAAATCATTAGAGGCAGGTAAACATGTTTTGTGTGAAAAGCCTATTGGGCTTACATCTTACGAGGCACAGCAATTACAAAACGCTGCTTATCAAAAACCACATCTGAAAGTAATGGAAGCTTTTATGTATCGTTTTCATCCGCAATGGCAGTATGCTAAAAAACTTATAAGCGATGGTAAGATCGGCGAACTAAAAACCATACAATCTTTTTTTTCTTATTACAATATTAATCCCCACAATATCCGCAATCAAAAAAATGCAGGCGGCGGCGCCATGATGGATATTGGTTGTTATTGTGTTTCCTTGTCGCGATTTCTCTTTGCTAAAGAGCCGGAAAGAGTTTTTGGAATGATTGAGTATGATCCGCAATTAAAAACTGACCGGACCGCATCCGGTATTCTTGATTTTTTAACAGGAACGTCCACTTTTACCTGTTCTACACAATTAGAGCCTTACCAGCGTGTCAATATTTTGGGTACAGAAGCTCGTATTGAAATTGAAATTCCTTTCAACGCACCTGCTGATAAAGAAGCAAGAATCTGGCTTCATTCTAAAAGCGGTTCTGAAGAAATTTTTTTTGATGCAGTTGATCAATACACTATCCAGTGCGACCTGTTTTCAAAAGCTATACTTAATAATACCCCGGTGCCTGTTGAACTTGAGGATGCTGTAAATAATATGAGAGTGATCGAATCAATTTTTCAAAGTTCTCAAGATGGTAAATGGAAAAGCTTAAATGATTATATTAAATAAAACAAAATTTTAAGACTAAAATTTGTATAATGAAGATATTATTTTTCTGTATTGCAGCATTTGCTTTATCCGTAATAACGTATGCACAGGATACCCTAAATCCTTTGAAAGGCGATATCCGTGTGCATGATCCTGTGATGATAAAGGAAGGAAATACTTATTACGTTTTTCATACCGGCAGAGGAATCGCCATAAAAACATCTAAGGATAAAATCAACTGGAAAAAAGCAGGAAGTGTTTTTTCTCCGGGCAATTTTCCTTCATGGCACAAAACTTATATTCCAACACAGGATGGAAATTTGTGGGCGCCTGATATTCATTACAGCAATGGGAAATATTATTTGTACTATTCAGTTTCTGCATGGATGAATTTTAATTTCAAGCCCCTCTCCTTTGGAGAAGGGTTAGGGGTGAGGTCATAAAACCAGAAACTACATAACGGTTATTTAATCAGTCTTTCTTACATTTAGAATTCTTAGAAAATTTTAAACAATGAGTTTGAAAAGCTATCGTCTCTTTTTGTTTCTTTTCATTGTTTTCTTTTCATCAAAAAATTTGCTTGCCCAAGACAAAGGATCAGGCATTAAGTTATTTTTTGAAAAAGTTTATCTGCACATTGACAGAACGTATTATGCATCCGGGGATGATATTTGGTTTAAAGCATACCTTGTAAATGCACAAAGTAATTACCCGTTAAACACAAGTAATAATTTATATGTTGAGCTCATCAATCCCGTAAATAAAATTATAACAAGAGAGGTGATAAGGCTGGATAATGGAATTGGCGTTGGAGATTTTAAATTGGATGATTCCATTGCAGGCGGCAGTTACCGCATCCGTGCCTATACCAACTGGATGAGAAATTTCGGAACGCATTTTATTTTTGAAAAAGAGATCCAGATAAAGAATATTCCCGGTGTAAATAAAATTAATTCCATTACAGAAAAATTATCTTCAGCAGATAAAAAAATAAGTTCAAGACCTGCTTATAAAATTCAATTCTTTCCCGAAGGCGGTTCAATGGTAGAAGGCGTTCCTTCTGTAATTGCATTTAAAGCTGAAGATGAAAGTGGCAATGGAATAGATGCAATCGGAAGTATATTATCTTCAAAAGGAGATACTGTTGTTCATTTTAAAACTTCTCATCTTGGTATGGGCAGTTTTAATTTTAAACCCGAGGCAGGCGTTCAATATAAAGCGTTGGTGCAATACAAAAACAATCCTTTAATACCTGCTGATTTTCCTGCTGTAACACCGGATGGTTTTGTTATGAAAATAACAGATGCCGATTCATCTAAACTCCTTGTAAATATTTTTTCTAATGCAGCTACACTTGCCATGCATCCCACAGGCGAAATAACAATTGCGGGAAAGCATGCGGGCAAAATTTTTTACCCACAAAAAATATTTTTAAAAAATGCAAAAGCCTCGATAACCATTTCTAAAAAAGATTTTCCGGCAGGGATTGCCAGCATTATACTATACGATGAAAACCTTCGCCCCTATTGCGAAAGACTCGTTTATGTTAAGGATGCTAATCCATTAAATGTAATTGTATCACCTGATAAAAATAGTTACCAGCCAAAGGAAAAGGTTACTGTAAATATTAGTGTTACTGATGCTGAGCAACATCCGGTAAAAGCAAATCTTTCATTGGCTGCAATTGATGATGGAATAGAGAAGCAATCAACAGAAAATATCCTTTCATATCTTATGCTGCAATCTGAAGTGAAAGGCAAAATAGAAAATGCTTCAGAATATTTTAATGCAAAAAATTCGTTACGTTTTCAACAGCTTGATCTCTTATTAAGAGCCCAGGGATGGAGAACTTTTTTGTGGAGGCAAATAGCTGACACTTCAATTCATATCAGCTATTTGCCCGAACCGGGAATTACCATTTCTGGTAAAGTAAATCGCATTGCTTCCAATAAGCCTTTGCCAGACATGAACATTACATTATGGGCTAAGGCTGCAAAAGGCAACAAGATCTTTATGACAAAAACAAATGCATCAGGCCAATATTATCTTGATGGATTGCCTTTGTATGGTAGCCAGGCAATTAAAATAAATTCTAAAAATGCTAAGGATAAAAAAGGTGGAGAATTATTTATGGATACATTATTTAATAACGTTCTTTCTGTTGACCAAAATTATGTGCAAACAACTGATACAACTTTTAAATTCAAACAATTTGCTGAGGAGTCTGCAAAAAGATTGAGCAGTACACAAAACACTAAATGGTATAATGTATTACCCGAAGTTGTTGTTACTAATAAGAGGAAAACTGTTGTTTTAAGGGATGGTGAGGGTTATATGAATTTTGGGTATCCTGAATATAATTTTACCATTACACCTAATGACTATCAACATAAAACAGTAGAAGATTTTCTTGTACAAAAAATCCCCGGTGCAGTGTACGATGTTGAACATGAAGGAATAAATTTTGTAGCGAATGGAAAGCCTCAAAGAGCAAGATTTATTGTAGATAAAAAAGAAGATGTATTTGAAAGAATAGATTATTACAGAGTTCCTCTCACACAAGTAATAAGCATATCTGTACAACACATGGTAGGTATGAATTTAACGGATGTGTTTCTCATTTACCTTAATCTTAAGCCTGGCGCATTTAACTTAGATCTGGCCTTTATTATGACAGATGTTACAGGCTATTACGAAGCCCGGACCTTTTATTCTCCCAACTATGAAAGCCCCGACAAAACAAAACCTGATGAACGCACTACCATTCATTGGGAGCCTTTAATTACTACAGACGAAAATGGTAAGGCCAGCGTAAATTTTTATAATGCGGATCCAAAAACAAAGATCAGAATAGATGTGCAGGGAGTAACAGATAAGGGAATCCCTGTTGTTGCAGAAACAAAATATGAAGTAAAATAAATTCAGATTTTATTTTAAATGCAGTCGTTTCAATGAAATTAATTAAGATGAAAAGAAGAAATAAATTATTTGTATTGATTGGCGTTTGTGTGTTGTTATTTTGCAGTTTTAATATAAATAAAATTGATAGAATTGATACAACCAAACAAGAAATAAATCCATGGCCACAATTAAAAAAAGAGATGTATCCATGGACACGCTGGTGGTGGATGAGCAGTGCCGTTGATGAAAAAAATCTTGATAAATTATTAACCACTTATAGCAATGCAGGATTTGGAGGAGTGGAAGTAACACCGATATATGGTGCAATTGGTTTCGAAAAAAGATATATCAATTTTCTTTCGCCTCAATGGATGAGCATGCTCAATTTCACTGTGAAGAAAGCATCTTCGCTGGGAATGGGAGTGGATATGAACACAGGCACCGGCTGGCCTTTTGGTGGTCCGCAGGTAAAACCTGAAGACGCAGCTTCTAAACTCATCATTCAAACTTATACTTTAGAAGCAGGGAAAAATCTTAGTGAAAAAATAATTTTAAAAGATGAAAAACAAATTCAGGCTGGTGCCCAGTTGCAGGCCCTTACTGCTTATGGAGATAATGGTGAGATAATTTCATTACTTGATAAAGTTGATAACACCGGTAAATTAAATTGGTCACCATCTTCAGGTAAGTGGCAATTATATGCAGCCTTTTGCGGTAAAACATTGCAGATGGTAAAGAGAGCTGCTGCCGGTGGCGAAGGACTTGTGATGAACCATTTGAATAAAAAAGCTGTTGACGATTATCTAAAAAGATTTGATGATGCTTTCAATGGTAAAGCGCCGGGCATACGGGCTTTCTTTAACGACAGTTATGAAGTGTACAATGCAAACTGGTCTCCCGATTTTTTTGATGAATTTAAAAAACGAAGAGGTTATGATCTGCGTTTATATTTAAAACAATTACAAAGCAACGATACAGCAGAAACCGTTATTCGTGTAAAAAGTGATTACCGTGAAACAATGAGCCAGATGCTGATTGATAATCTTGCAATCAACTGGACAAACTGGGCACATAAATATAATCGCATTACAAAATATCAGGCACACGGCTCACCGGGTAATTTGCTTGATCTGTATGCAGCTGCTGATATTCCCGAATGCGAAGCATATTTTGGATTAAGTTATTTTCCTATCCCAGGTTTACGTCATGATACTACTGATGTTATTAACCCAAATTCCAATCCCAACATTTTTAAATTCGCTTCTTCTGCAGCACATGTTTATGGAAAACCTTTGGCTTCATCTGAAACTTTTGTTTGGCTTACCGATCATTTTAAAACATCGCTTTCGCAATGTAAGCCTGAGGTTGAAAGATTATTTCTGGGAGGAATAAATCATGTATTTTATCATGGAACTACTTACTCACCTGACGATGTTCCTTTTCCGGGATGGCAGTTCTATGCAGCAACTAATTTTACTCCGTCTAATAGTTTATGGCCACAGTTGAGTGGATTAAATAATTATATAGCCCGCTGCCAGTCTGTATTACAGGCCGGAAAGCCTAATAATGAATTACTGATGTACTGGCCTGTTTACGATTGCTGGACAAATTCAAAAGGTACAGATCTGCAACTTTCAATGCATAATGTAAATGAATGGCTAACGCCAACAGGTTTTAACCGCTCCGTTACACAGTTGCAAAACAACGGTTACTCTTTGGATTATGTTTCTGATAAAATGTTAAGTCAATCACACGTGAATAATGGTAGTATCCAAATTGTTTCTTCTGCGCCTTTTCATAAAGCACTGATCATTCCGACATGTAAGTTTATGTCTGTTGAAACATTGGAGAAAATTATTCAACTGGCTGAGAATGGTGCTACTATTATATTTCAGAATTTTCCAAATGATGTACCGGGGCTTACTGATCTTGCAAAAAGGCGAATCAGTTTTAAAAAAATTTTATCCCGGTTAACATTTAAAAATCCCGGTGACGGAACTCAGCAATTAAAAATTGGTAAGGGAAAAATATTCTTATCGAATGATGTGGAAACAGCTTTGCAGATGGAGGGAATTAGTCGTGAGAAGCTTACTGATAATGGTCTTAAATTTATTCGCAGAGATTTAAATGATGGAAAATATTATTACCTGGTTAATCATACTGCTAAGTCTGTAGATGCATCTATCCCTTTAAACGTGATAACAAGATCAGTAGTTATCATGGATCCGCAGAGTAGTAATTATGGGATTGCTGCTTCAACAGTTACAAATGGTAAAACAAATGTTCGTGTGCAAATGCAGCCGGGTGAAGCACTAATTCTTCGTTGCTATACAAGTAACCCTCCTAAATTATTTGCCTGGAAGTATCTTGAAAAATATGGTAATCCTGTTATGATAACAGGGGATTGGAAATTGCATTTTACAGAGGGCGGACCAGAGTTACCTTCAGATCAAAAATTATCGAGTCTTATTTCATGGACACAATTGCCGGATACAAAAGCAATAGCTTTTTCAGGCACCGGGGAATACACTATAAACTTCAATCTTTCTGTAAAAAATGCAAGTGAATATTTGCTTGATCTTGGTAAAGTAAATGAGAGTGCACATGTGTGGATCAATGGACAAGACGTTGGTATTTTATGGAGCATTCCTTTCAGGGCAAGGGTTGGCAAATATTTAAAGCAGGGAAATAATACCATTAAAATTGAAGTAGTGAATCTTATGGCAAACCGCATCCGTGACATGGATAAAAAAGGAATTAAGTGGCGCAATTATCATGAGATAAATTTTGTGAACATCAATTATAAACCTTTTGATGCATCCAATTGGGAACCGCAGGTTTCAGGTTTATTGGGCCCTGTAACTATTACGGCAGTTGATTAAATTTCTATTTAAAAAATAAAATTAAGGGTATGAAAAAAATAAGATCCTTTTCAAAATATATTTTCACATCGCTATTATTGTCAGTTGTAATAAATGCCAGTGCTCAAAAAGAAATTCTTTTATGGCCTGGTGGCGCACCGGGATCTGAAGGTAAAAACGGTGAAGAAAAAGTTTCAACTTCTGCAAGAGGGGAGATATCAATATCCAATGTACATCACCCATCTATCACACTATATTTTCCTCCAAAAGAAAAAGCTACAGGGGTTGCAGTTATCATTGCTCCGGGTGGTGGCCACACTTCTTTAAAAATGGATTATGAAGGCTCTAACATTGCTAAGTTTTTTAATGAAAGGGGAATTACAGCATTTGTATTAAAATACCGTTTAGCAAAAGAACCCGGCTCTGTTTATACGGTTGATGAACATGCATTCGCAGATATGCAACGTTCAATAAGACTTGTAAAAAGTCGTGCAAAAGAATGGGGACTTGATACTGCACGTATCGGTGTTTTGGGTTACTCTGCCGGTGGAGAACTTGCAGGTTTATCCGCAATGAAATTTGATAGCGGCAAACAAAATTCAACTGATATAATTGAAAGGCAAAATTCACGACCATCATTCCAGGTATTGGTTTATCCCGGCGGCATTACAAGGCTTGCGCCTGTAAAAAATTCGCCACCATTATTTATAACCGACGGCTATATGGACAGGGATGAAATTGCAAAAGGAATGGCGCTTCTTTATTTAAAATATAAAGAAGCAGGCATACCGGCAGAACTTCATATTTATTCAACAGCCGTTCATGGTTTTGGTGTAAGAGAAAATACAAAGGGTGCAGTTGCAGGCTGGCCTCATAGATTATATGACTGGCCCTTTGATATGAACATCTTAAAAAAATAATTTTTTTTGAGGAACCGGGTAATGTAAAAATAAAAAAGTAAAACTTGTCAATATGAAATATTATCTCACTGGCTGCCGGATTATTTTTGCATTTTCTCTCACAGTAATTTGTTTTACGTCTTTTGCTCAGGAAGATCGTGGTTATAAAATTTTCCAGTTTCCTCCTAATATGATCCCACGGATTGATGGAGACACAAGTGACTGGAATATTTTTCCTAAAGAATATATTATCGGCACAGATCAGCTAACAGATGATAATCACAATCATGCTAAAAGCGATCCAAAAAATCTTGATGTAAAAGTGAAAGTGGGTTGGGTAAAGGGTTTGAACCGTTTGTATTTTTTGTATGAAGCGTATGATGATTATTGGGATTTTACGCTAACCGGTTTGCACAATGATATTTTTGAAGTGGTTGTTGATGGAGATCTTTCCGGTGGACCATTTATTGATGAGCAGCATCCCAACCAAACATTAAACAAGTGGGATACTTACTTTTCTTATCACGGTGTGCATGCACAGAACTATCACATTTTTACTCCCGCAGTTGGTAAAGACTGGACAATGGTTTGGGGACCGGCGCAATACATAAAAGAATTGCCTTATGCCAATGCCGCTTACTCTTATAATTTTAAACCCGGCGAGCCGGGAAAATTAATTCTTGAATTTTGGATAACACCTTTCGATTATGCAGGCAGCGAAGGCCCTGTACGTGCTGTTGAATCTGTGTTGAGAGATAATAAACCGATCGGCATGTCGTGGGCAATAATAGATTATGATGATGTAGTTGATGAAAAGAAAAAAAGTTTTTGGAATCTCTCTCATTATCACACCATGTATGGCAATGCAAGCCAGGGATTAATTTTTCACCTGATGCCATTGGAAGATAGATTTAAAAAACCCATTGACGCAAAGTGGAATTTTGTTGTTACTGATATGAGCCGCAGAATGGTTTCTTTTAAAGATGAATCTGTCGGAACTGTAACAAGCTGGAAATGGGATTTTGGTGATGGCACTTCATCAACTGAACAATATCCTTTACATCAATATAAAGATGCAGGAAAATATGTTGTTACACTTTATATAGAAGGGCCGGCCGGAAAGTCACGAATGGCAAAGGTTTGGGATGTAGCTGTTAAATAATTTAAATCGAATCATCATGAAAAATTTATTGAAATACTTTTCTTTTGTAAACTTAAGTTTTGTATTACTTGTACATAACGCACCGGCACAAACGAACAGGCAAATTCCTCATCTTGAAAAAAGAGGTAATGCAACACAGCTTATTGTTGAGGGCAAACCATTTCTTGTGCTTGGTGGTGAGTTGCATAACTCCAGTACTTCCAGTCTTGATTATATGCAGCCGATTTGGCCCAAGCTTGCCTCGCTTAATTTGAATACAGCACTCTCAGCAGTAAGTTGGGAGTTGATTGAGCCCGAAGAAGGAAAGTTTGATTTTACATTGGTAGATGCAATGCTGAAAGGAGCAAGAGAAAATAATCTTCGCCTTATTTTACTTTGGTTTGGCAGTTGGAAGAATGGACTTTCGCATTACGCTCCTTATTGGGTTAAGAAAGATTTCAAACGTTTTCCGAGAGTAAAATTATCAAACGGCAAACCTACGGAAACCATAACCCCATTAAGTCCCGAAGCATCAAAATCAGACTCACACGCCTTTGCAATGTTCATGAAACACCTGCGTGAAGTTGATTCGCAGGATCATAGCGTGATAATGATTCAGGTTGAAAACGAAATGGGTGTAATAGGAGATGCAAGGGATCATTCTGTTGTTGCAGAAGCTGGATTTAATAAGAATGTTCCGCAGGAATTAATGAATCATCTTCAAAAAAATAAAAATGATTTACAGCCGTCCTTAAAAAAAATATGGACCGATGCCGGATCTAAAACTTCAGGAACGTGGCAGGATGTTTTTGGTAAAAATAGTTCGGCTGATGAAGCATTTATGGCCTGGAATTATGCTCAATACATAGATAGAGTTGTAAAGGCAGGGAAAGCAGAATATCCTTTGCCAATGTTTGTAAATGCATGGATAGTTCAGCCGGAAGATAAAGGCCCCGGCGATTATCCCAGTGGTGGTCCGCAATCGCATGTACATGATATATGGCGTGCAGGTGCGCCACAACTTGATATTCTTGCACCTGATATTTACCTGCCTGATTTTACAGGCATCACTGCAATGTATCATCATACATGGAATCCTTTATTTATCCCGGAATCATTTGCTGATACTGCAGGAGCGTCGAATGCTTTTTATGCTATAGGCCATTACAATGCCATTGGTTATTCACCATTTGGAATTGACAGCAGGGTAGAGGCAAACAATTTTATTCCAAAAGTGTATAAAATTTTATCAGGCATGTCTTCTGAAATTTTAGATGCGCAGGCAAAAGGAACAATCGAAGCAGTTTCATTGAATAAAAATAATCCATTACAAAAAATAAATTTAGGCGGATATACTTTGGAAGCAAAGATAAGAAGTCCACAACGCCGCAGTGGTCCTATTCCAGCGATCGGTTATGCTTTGATCATTAACACAGCCCCGGATGAATATACCATTGCCGGATACAATGCTGAAATAACTTTTAAGCCTTCCACTTCCGGCCCTCAAACCGCAGGACTGGCGGCTGTTTGGGAGGGAACGTATGTAAATGGCCAATGGAAGTCCGGTAGAAAATTAAATGGAGATAACATAATGCGGAGTTATAATTTATCCGAAGAAGCAGGAAAAAATCAAACAGGAACTGTTGCAAGATTTGATGGTGCTGATCCCGAAGTTTTAAAAATTAAGTTGTATCGTTTTGAATAAAAAAATTAAGATGGAAAAAATAATCGGTCGTATTTTTTTGCTGCTGGTGATTACCACTTCTGTGCAGGCACAGAGAACATGGCAGCAGCTTACATTTCCAACATACACAGAAATGAAATCACATTTCAAAAACTACCCTGTTGAATATGCCGAAACCTTAACATGGGGCTGGGATGGAGTTGCAGCAAGAGAAACGATAAGTCATGATCTTGATGCAATTAAAAAGCAGGGACTGCATGTTGTTACAATTGAATGCGGTTACAAAATGGGTGTTCAATATTTATCAGATGGCTGGTTTGAAAAAGTAAAAATTGCTGTTGAAGAAGCAAAGAAAAGAGATATGCGGATCTGGATAATTGATGAAGGAAAATATCCAAGTGGTTTTGCAGGTAGAAAATTTAGCCAGGAAAGACCAGACCTGAGAATGCAGGGAATTGAAGTTGCAGAACGTATCAATGTTGCAGAAGGAGAAAGTGTTTCCAAAGATTTAGATGCTTCAATTATCAGCGCTGTTGCAGTAAATCAAAAAGATAAAACAGTTGAAGTCGTTGATATTTCTTCCGGTAAATTAAATTGGAAAGGAAGGTTAGGAAGCTGGCAAATTTTATTAGCCCGTCATCGTTTTAAAACTTCCGTTACAAGAGCCGCCAATAATCTTACCGGCGGTAAAGACACTGTAAATTCTTTGTGCGATTACCTTGATCCTGTTGCAACAAAACAGTTTCTTGAATTCACTCATGTTCAATATAAAAAATACATAGGTACAGAATTTGGTAAAACTGTTTTGGGCTTTCGGGGTGATGAACCAGAATTTAATTTTACTCCCTGGACGCCAAAGATCATTTCAGTTTTTAAAGAAAAAAAAGGGTACGATATCACACCTTACATCGCAACTTTTTTTACGCCTCTTGCAAATGAAAAACAAAAATCAGCGAAGGCAGATTACTGGGATGTTTGGTCAGATCTTTTCAGGGATAACTTTTTTAAAGTGCAGGCAGATTGGTGTGCAGCCAATAATCTGGAGTACATGGTTCATATAGACCATGAAGATAAATTGATGGATCTTGCCAAAACCGAGGGCGATTATTTTAAAGACATGCGATACGTGCAGGTGCCGGGTGTGGATGCAATATGGAATCAAATATGGTATGATAAAATCGCAGACTTTCCAAAGCTTGCATCCTCCGCTGCACATATGTTTGGAAGGCCAAGAGCATTAAGCGAAACCTTTGCTGCATACAATCCAAAGCCTTCTGTTGAAGACGCCAGGTGGGTTATAAATTATCAACTCGTAAGAGGAATAAATCTATTCGAATACATGTTTTGGCCTTCATCAGCAAACGGACGGAACGGCCCGTCAGGTTATCTTTCTGATTCATCATTTCCTGTTGTTGCTGAATATTCAAACAGGGCATCCTTCCTGCTTTCCGGCGGAAAACCAGCTGCACAAATTGGGTTGTATATGCCAACAGAAAGTATGTGGCTTGGCAAAGAAAATTCTAATACAAGCCTGCTGAATATCTCAAAACAGCTTCTTGAAAAACAATTTGATTTTGATTTTGTAGATGAGCAGGGAATTGGTTCAGTCTTTACTTTACAAAACGGAATTTTCAAAAATTTAAGCGGACAAAATTATTCAACTATCATTATTCCTTCTGCTGTTGTTATGAAAGATGATGTGATGAAACGCCTTCAATCATTTACTAATGCAGGTGGTAAATTAATTTTCGCGGGAACAGATTTTTCTATCGCAGGTAAAACTTTTATTGATGCAAAACCTGCTGCAACGTTTACCTGGGGCGATCGCCTAAACACTGATAGCTTAACCAATGATGTAATAAAGCAAATAAATGCTGACGTTGTTTTAGATAATATTTATCCTTCCATAAAATATCTACATCGCCAATGGAAAGATGCGGACTTATATTTTTTCTTCAATGAAGGAAAAGAGAATATAAAAACAAATGCAACTTTAAACGGGAATGGCAAAGCAGAAATTTGGGATGCGTCTTCTTCAAATATTTTTCCATTGAACAATGCAATCTCTAAAAATGGAAAAATAAATTTCTCCTTAGAATTGAATGCTCATGCAACAAAATTCATTATTATCAAAAAATAACCTCTATGAAAAAATATTTTGCTTTACTCTTCATAATTGCACTTGCCTGCTCTTCATTCTTCTTCTCGGCAAATGCAAAAAAAAGATTTATAATTACTGACTATGGCGCTAAGGATGATACCTCTGTGATAAACACTATTGCCATACAAAAAGCAATTGAGGAATGCGCTGCAAAAGGAGGCGGAGTGGTAGTTGTGCCAAAGGGTACTTTCATCAGCGGAGCTATCTTTCTTAAAAACAATGTAAGCCTTACTGTTGAAAAAGATGGCGTGTTAAAAGGTTCAGTGAATCAAAATGATTATCCTCAAATACAAACAAGGTGGGAAGGCGAAGAAAGATTATGGACATCAGCATTTATTAATGCAATTGGTGTTGATGACGTTGAATTAAATGGCGAAGGAACTATTGATGGTTCCGGAGATGTTTGGGTTAAGAGATCACCAAGGCGCATTCCCGGAGATACAACCTTAAGAAATACTGCACCAAGACTTGGCCGCCCAAGAATGATCTGTTTTGATAATTGTAAGAACATAAAAATCTCAGGATTGCATTTGCACAACCAGGCAGTTTGGTGTGTTCACATTCTTTACTGCAAAAAAGTTGTAATAGAAAATTTAAACATCACTGCAGATCATAACATTCCAAGTTCTGACGGTATTGATATTGATTCCAGTGATGGTGTAATGGTTACCGGTTGTTTTATTGATGTAAATGATGATTGCATTTCTATTAAGTCGGGTAAAGATGAAGATGGCCTTCGTGTTAACCGCCCCAGTGAAAATATCGTTATAGAAAAAACCACGTTTGGTTATGGCCATGGCGGCGTTGCAATGGGAAGCGAAACTTCAGGCGGAATAAGGAATGTAGAAGTTCGCAATTGTATTGTGCAGGAAGGCAACTGGGCGCCGATAAGATTTAAATCGCAGCCAAGCAGAGGTGGGGTTGTTGAAAATATTACCTACCGTGATATTGTAATAAAAGATGCAAGAATGGTTTTTGATTTCAATATGGCATGGCGGATGGTTGGTACTGTAAAACCTCCTGCAAAAATTTTACCCATGGTAAGAAACGTGAAGATCATAAATGTAACTGGCCATGCAAATTCAGGAGGCAACATTACCGGGCTTGAGGGAAGCCCGATACAAAATATCACTTTTCAAAATTGTAATATTACTGTTGACAAAGGTTTGACAGTTCAGTATGTAGCTGCTACAGATTTTTCAGGATTGAATCTTACAGTAAAAAGCGGAGAGGCTATTATTAAAAAATAAATTATGAAACGATTTTGTCTTGCCCTCGATTTGGTTGATGATCCTGCATTGATTACAGAATATGAATATTGGCATAAAAAAGAAAATGGATGGCCGGAAATAAAAAACAGCATCACGGATTCCGGGATCACCAACATGGAGATTTACAGAACAGGCAACCGTCTTTTTATGATAATGGATACAGAAGAGGATTTTAGCTTTGATCGGAAAGCCATCATGGACGAAGAAAACAGCAAAGTTCAGGAGTGGGAAAAATTAATGTGGAAGTTTCAGCAGCCAATGCCATGGGCAAAAGAAAATGAGAAATGGATTTTGATGGATAAGATATTTCAATTGTAAATACTGTGCATTTATAACTTTTTATAGGGTTGCAATTAAAAACTTATCTTTTTAGAAGAAAGAATAAAACCTGATCATAGAAAATTTTTTCTCTAACCAATAAAATTTTGATAACTAATTTTTTAATTAATTCTATTATGAAAATATTTTTTACATCAGCTCTGATTTTTTTTATTGCCTCTTACTCTCATGCACAAAATTCTACAAACTTTACCCCGGAGCAAATACAGGCAATTAAGTTAAGCTGCGATAGCATCAGCGGGCCTGGTAAACCTGTAAAGGGTGATGGCCATGGTGGTTGGCGAAGCGGTTCTGATGGCGTAATGTATAACGGGGAGTATCCTGCTGATCCCCGGTGGAAACCAATGGCCGCTTCGTTTACAAGCGGATCAGTTATTACAGATGGTTTGCTTCCACATATAAAACCTTTACTTGAATTGCACCTGCGTGATACTGAATTATGTCTTGGCGGCGATGGATATTATTATATGACTGGCTCATCAGGAGATAATATTTGGGCGTATGCAGCCGGCCTTGAATTATGGGAATCACGTGATCTTAAAACATGGACCTACATGGGTTTGGTATGGCGCATTGAAAAAGATGGTATATGGGAAAAGAAATGGCAAAACCTTCATGGCAAGCCTGCCCGTGCTCTTTGGGCTCCGGAAATTCATTATATAAAAGATAATTATTTTATTTGTCTCAGTATGCCCCCTGGTGGTATTGCAATTCTCAAAAGCACAACAGGCAAGGCCGAAGGGCCTTATGTTCATGCAACAACTGTAACTGATAAGCCTTTTGTAAATGGAATAGACCCAACGCTTTTCCAGGATGATGATGGTAAAGTTTATTTTACATGGTCCGGCGCCACACGCATTGCCCGCATGAAAGATGACATGAGTGATTTTGATGAACCCTTTCACCAGATCTTACTATCTAATCCTGATCATGATCCTAAACATCATGCTGCAAGATGTGAAGGACGTGGCATGAATGACCTGGGTACAGAAGGTGCGGTCTTATTCAAGGCAAACGGTAAATATTATTTGGGTGCTGCTGATGATTACCAGGGCAGATATTCAAGTTGCGTTGCTATGTCTGATAATATTTATGGGCCTTATCATGATCGCCATGAAACTGTTCCAAGTGGTGGTGGTACAGGGTTTTTCAAAGATAAAAAAGGCAACTGGTGGTGCAGTTATTTTGGCAATGACAGCCAATCTCCATGGCGTGAAAAACCAGGCATTGTACAAATTGATTTTGATAAAGATGGAAAAATAAAAGTGGCAGCAACGCAGCCGGATTTTATTTTGGTAAAAAATAAATAAGTTGCTTCTTTATTTTTAGAAAATAAATTAAGGGGTCTTCATTTAAAAAATCTTCAAAAAATAAAAAAAATGAAAAAACTATTGCTCTTACTCCTGCTCAGTTCATCCATAATTATTGTAAATGGACAAAAAGCAGATTTGCAGATTACTAACGGCCCATTTAAACCGACCGACGAATCACTTCAACAATATAAATACCCTGATTGGTTTCGGGATGCCAAGCTTGGCTTCTGGGCGCATTGGGGGCCGCAGGCAGTGCCCCGCCAGGGAGATTGGTATGCTAAAAAAATGTACATGGAAAACGATCCGGATTACAAATACCATGTTGCTCATTATGGTCATCCCTCAAAGTTTGGCTATAAGGATATTATTCCTTTATGGAAAGCAGAGAAGTGGGATCCGGAGAAGTTAATGGCGCTATACAAAAAAGCCGGTGCAAAATATTTTGTAAGCATGGCATCACATCACGATAATTTCTTTTTATGGAATTCTAAAATTCACAAGTGGAACTCAGTGAATATGGGACCTAAAAAAGATGTCGTTGGTCTATGGCAAAAAGCTGCAAAAAAAGAAGGCCTTCGCTTTGGCGTTTCTGAACATTTAGCTGCAAGTTATAATTGGTTTCAACCCAGTCGTGGCGCTGATAAGACTGGGCCAATGGCTGGCGTTTCGTACGATGGAAACGATCCTCAATACGAAGATCTGTATCATACCAAAGCCGATTCTTCTGATATAAGAAACTGGCTTACCAATAATCCTGCATGGCAGAAGGAATGGTTCAATGATGTAAAGGAATTGGTTGAGATGTATCATCCTGATTTACTTTATTCAGACAGCAAACTTCCTTTCGATGAAGTGGGCCGGAGCATGTTAGCTAATTATTATAACCAGGATTTAAAAAACAGGTCAAGGCTTGATGCAGTGTACACCTGCAAAGAACCATCAATGGGTAAATGGGCACAGGATGTTGAGCGTGGCGTGCTTGATTCCATCAGCCCTTTTCCATGGCAGACCGATACATCAATAGGCGATTGGTATTACAGAACAGGACAAAAATATAAGAGTGCAGATGAAGTAATACAATTGCTGATAGATATTGTAAGCAAGAATGGTAACTTATTGATAAACGTAGTACAAACACCGGAAGGCGATCTTGAACCGGATGCATTGAATATTGTTGAAGGCATTGCCAAATGGACTGCCGCAAATGGTGAAGGTTTGTATGCTACTCGTCCATGGAAAATTTATGGCGAAGGCCCTTCAACAATAAAGGAAAATCAAAAAAAGGGACGCTTTGGTGGCCTAAGCGATAATGGCGCTTACAAGCCAACAGATATTCGCTTTACAACCAGAGGCAATAATCTTTATGCGTTTTGCATGGCTGCTCCCGATGCTGATATCAGGATGATTTCTCTTGGTAAAAATGCAAAGTATGCAGGTAAAGCCATCGCTTCAGTTTCAATGTTGGGAAGCAATGAAAAGCTGCAATGGAAACAGGAAGATGATGCATTGGTTATTACAAAACCAACCAAACTTCCAGACTGGAAAGTGAGCGGTTATAAGATCGTGTTTAAAAATTAAGTCAATAAAATTTAATGAAATCAAAATTGAAAATTGTTATAGTGCTGAACTTATTATTTTGTTTGCATAGTGTATATGCTCAAAACAAAAAATCAACAACCGGGGCTTTAATAATTTCAAGCCCTGATGGTTCTATAAAACTTAACATAGAAAGTAAGAGTGGCACATTAACCTACTCAATTAATTTCAACAAAACTATTGTTATTGAATCTTCAGCATTAGGCTTAACAGTAAATGGAAATTCATTTGGTGATGCTTCATCAATTGGAAATGTTGTGCGTTATAATCTTAATAAAACTTATCCTTATCGTGGTGTTCACAGCAGGGCTATAAACAAATGCAATGGAGCAAAAGTGAGCATCAATGCAAAACAAAATTTTGTTATTGAGGCAAGAGTTTTTAATGATGGTGTTGCTTTCCGGTACGTTATTAATAATAAAGATTCTGCACTTATTGAAAAAGATAACAGTGAGTTTGTTATTCCTTCGGGCAGCATAATTTGGTCTCAGCCGAACATAAAATATTATGAAGGAAAATATGATAAAAAGAAAATTGAGAATTTTAAAGAGGGCGATTTAGCGGGTCCACCGCTCACGATAGAGCTTACCGGAAACACAGGCTACGCTGCAATTACAGAAGGTGGCTTAACAGATTTTGCAGGGATGTCTCTTATGTTTAAAAAGGATCGCAGCTTCATTGCTAATCTTACAGGAAAGACAAAGAAGAATGGGAAAATAGAAACTCCATGGCGGATAATTGAAATAGGAAAAGATCTTAATACTCTTGTTAACTGCGATATCATTCCTGATGTATCTCCGCCTTATGACCCCAAACTTTTCCCTAAAGGATACAATACTGATTGGGTAAAACCCGGAAGAAGTGTTTGGAGTTGGCTTGCAGAAAGCAGGAGCATCACTTTAGAAAATATGAAACACTTTAGTGACCTGGCTGCACAATTAGGATTTGAATACAATCTTGTTGATGAAGGCTGGAGCAACTGGAAAGACAGCATCAATCATCGTGACGCATGGGATATGATGAAAGAATTGGTTGATTACTCCGCAAAAAAAGGAATAAAAATTTGGGTATGGAAAGCATATCCCGACAGGAGAGGTATTCCCGGCATTAAAGATCCGGAAAGCCGTAAAAATTTTTTTCAAAAGTGCAAAGACCTGGGCATTGCAGGAATGAAGGTTGACTTCTTTGATTCAGAAGGACAGGAGATCGTAGACTTTTACCAGGCTGCTTTAAAGGATGCTGCTACCTATCATTTAATGATGGATTTTCATGGAGCCAATAAGCCAACGGGTGAGAGCCGCACATGGCCAAACGAAATGAGCAGAGAAGGAATAAGAGGTATGGAAAACAGGCCGCCATGGGCACAAATAAATACCGTCATTCCTTTTACCCGTTACCTTGCCGGCCATGCTGATTTTACCCCCGTGCATTTTGGTAACCGCATGGGAGAAGTAAGCTGGGCACATCATGTAGCAACAATGGTAGTTTTTACATCACCCTTTCTTTGCCTTGGTGCAGACCCGCAAAGTATATTTGATAATCCGTGTAAACAAATGATACAAAGCATTCCATCAACATGGGATGAAACAATTGTTTTGCCTCAAAGTAAAATTGGTGAGCTTGTTTTGTTTGCGAGAAGAAAAGGAACTACCTGGTTTCTTGCAGCGATGAATGGAACAAATGAGTCTGTTACTTTAAATGTGCCTTTATCTTTTTTAAAGAAAGGAACTTATAAATTCTATTCAGCAAAAGATGATAAAGAAAAACAGGCAAATGCAATTGTAGAAAACTCTAAAGTTAGTTCTTCAACAATTCTTACAATTGATCTGAATGCAACAGGTGGTTATGTGGGAAGATTCCAGAAATAAAAAAATCAATTAATCAGCGATCGCCTGGTAAACCAACACTTTAAATTTCCCAATAAGATTTTCATCCCAGTAAGCATCTACCTGGCTCATAAATATTCCAAACATATCTTCTTTCGGGTCAACCCAAAAGCGGGTGTAGAATGCACCATCCCAACCGAATGAACCGGGAGATTCCAGTTCATCAAATACTCCTCTTTCCGTACGAATGCCAAATCCTAACCCAAATTTATCACCCATAATTCCGTTATGCTTAAAGGAAGTGTGAATGAACAGGTCTGCGATTGAATTCGATGTCATTGTCTCAATTGTTTTGCGGCTGACAATTCTTATATTTTCCAGTTGACCTTTGTTCAATAACATTTGTGCAAACCTTGCATAATCGCCAGCAGTTGAAACAAGTCCTGCACCGCCGGAAAAATAAGTTTGTGTTTGAGGATAAGGAAAATAACCTGTGGCTTTTACCAGTTTGCCATCTTTACTCATTTTATATAAAGTTGCTAAGCGTAAAAATTTATTTTTCGGGAGTGTAAAGTATGTGTCATGCATTTTCAGTGGCTCAAAAATATGTTGCTCCAGATATTTATCAAATGTCTGGCCGCTTAAAACCTCAATAAGATAACCCAGAACATCCACTGACATTCCGTAATTAAATTTTTCACCGGGTTGTGAAGCCAAAGGAAGTTTTGCAAGAGCAAGAATTTTTTCTTTGATAGTTCCTGCAGTGGGAGTGAGACCAACAGTCATGTCTGCCTCTTTGTAATATTTGCTTTGCAAACCTCCTCCATAAGTTATTCCCGAAGTATGATTTAATAATTCACGAATGGTTATTTCCGATTTTGCAGGAACTAAAATTGTATCGCCGTTTGCAGATAACGTAACAACCTTTGGATTTTTAAATTCAGGAATATATTTTGAAACCGGATCGCTCAAAAGAAATTTTCCTTGTTCATACAAAGTCATAATAGCTACTGATGTGATGGCTTTGGTCATTGAAGCAATTCTAAACATGGCATCTGTGTGCATAGGTTTATTTGCTTCAATATCCATCTTACCAAAAGATTTGTAGTAAGCAATTTTTCTATGACGTGCAATTAGCACAACCAATCCCGGCATTTTTTCTTTTGCTATATAATCATTCATCACACTATCAATGCGACTCAATCGTTCAGATGAAAACCCAACTTCCTTTGGCGAAGCTGTTGTTAGTTGTTGTGCAGAAATATTCATCCATCCAACACAACCAAAAACTATCATCAAAAAAATCTTCTTCATTTTTATTCTGTTTATTAAAAAATAATTTCCCGCAAACGTAATCTAATATTTCAGTTCCCTCTCCTTTGGAGAGGGGTTGGGGTGAGGTTACTAATACCCCCACGGACTCAACGGCGTTCCCACTTCCGAAGCCTTCGGTCTCTGATCAAAAGGCAAAACCTTTCCTTTATGAATTTCAAACAATCGTTTATTTGTTGCCTTCGCCGCCTCCACCAATTCTTTATACGGACGATCAGTTGCATCTACAAAACCGATGTTATAATTCTCTCCATCACCACGACCAAGCACCGGCTCATCACGCCATGTAAACCAATGCACGCCTACAAAGGAATTAAGAGATGCTGCCTGCTCAACATAAAATCTATACCCAACTCCACGCTCTGTTTGATCTTTTGCCTGAACCAAACCTGCACCCAAACCATTTGCAGGAACACCAATGTGAAACTCACCGATCAATATCGGGCGACCGGTTAAGCGATAAACTTTATCAACCCATTTTGTTGGCTCATATTCATACACGTTGATGCTGCACACATCAAAAACTTTTCCTGTCCGCAACATTTCATCAGATGGTGGACCCCCAAAACGAATTCCTAAATTCAAATGATTGGAATCGTATTTTTTTACTGTAGTACATAAAATGTCAAGATACTTTTCAAACGCAGTTATCATAAATTCCTTTCTTCTTTTTGAATTATCACCTTGAGAAAGAAATTCTTTCAATTTATTTTGCGTAGCAGAGTTTGGACCTTTCAAAATCAGATCAACCACTTCACTTTCACGACCATCCCACGGAGGTTCGTTGCCAATAAAATATCCAAGCACAAGCGGATCATTTTTTAATGGAGTGCATTGTGCATTTGCTGCCGAATCTGCATTGCGTGCAAACGCTTCTGAGTACACATCAGGCAGCCCCAGAAAGGTAGTTGCAGGAATTGTTTTCCAGCGAAGCATTACAGTGTTTGCTCTTCCTTCGCCACCAGTTGTCATACCCCAGGATGCAAGCCTGTGTTTGGTTCTGTCAATGGAAGCTTGCGTTTCATTTTGTTGATTTGCATTGCGCCTGCCTACTGTTCCGTTAGTTCCGGTAGATAAAAAATAATGCCCATGCGGATCTATGAACCACCACTTTTCATCAATCTGTTCAACTCTGAAAAACCCAGTTGCTTTTGCTTTTGTATTCCTGTATCCGCCATATTCGCAGTAGCCATAATCTGCATTGCTGCCGAACTTTTTTTCTTCATCGGCAAGCTCTTTATTTAATTGCTCACGGCTCTTAATTTTCCCCTGCCAGTCTCCGTAAGCCCATTGATTAAATTGGGTAAGCACCGGTTGCTTCTCTAAAAATTCTGAGCCTTCATCTTTTTTTGAAAGATGTATCGATCTTATTTCAAGCGTTGGTTTGTTGATGGGATACGTCATGGCAAAGCCGATAGATTCTACCGATCTCATTTCTCCAAACGGTCCCCACACAGACATCCAGAAAGAATTTGTGCGGCGGTTAATTGCAGAGGCAAGGTCATTGCCCGACTGATCCATCCCTTTTAAATATTGCAACGGAACCGATGCCCGCAACCAAACATTTTCCCCGAACGGCTGCAACATAATGCGTACCGGCGTTCCATCATTTCTATAAACCCACAGGCTGAAACGCTGTGGCGACGAGGTTCTTATCTCCATCACCAAATGTGTGTATGGCGACCAGTCGGCGGGCATTTCAGGGCTAATATCTTTCAATGCAATTTTATGTTCGCTCAATATCCCATCAAAAGTTAGCTTGCGGATTTGCTGTGCATGTGATGTTACGGTCCATAAAAAAACAAAGAAAAATGCAAGCTTTAATTTATTCATCATGATCTGTATTTATGATTATGTGTTTTTATTTTTTTTGAGCCCAACATTATTTCTTTGTGCATCTTTATTGGCGTCGCACTCTTGTACTGTTGTTCTCCATTGAGCTTTTATTGTTGCGAAGGACGTTGGCGAAAACACCAACGTCGTCGGAGATTATTTAATTCAAAACTTTATTACAACAGTTTATTTAGTTGCACGCTGAGTTCAGCATTAGATGGCCGTAAAGCATCTGCATAAATAATTTTACCAACCGGATCAATTAAAATAAAACGAGGAATAAAATTAATGCTCATTTTTTTTATAAAAGAAGACTCAAATGCATTATCACTTATCAGTTGAATACCCTTCAATTCATTCTTCTTTATAAATTTTTTCCATTTATTTTCATCCTGCTCCTTATCTACCGAGATACTTACAAATTCAATATTTTTATCATGATAAGCTGCTTCCAATTTTTTTAAATAGGGAATTTCAGCATTGCAGGGTCCGCACCATGTTGCCCACACATCTATGTACACAAACTTTCCACGCAGGTTTTGCAATGAAATTGGTTTGTTGGCAACATTTTTAAAAGAAAATTCCGGTGCCTGCATGTTATCTTTATAGGATACGGCATTGTTATAAATTTCTTTAATATTCAAGAGATAATCCGGACGTGAATTCTTTGTAAGGTATTCGTTATAAAACTTATTTAAAGTGGCTGTATCTTTTGCTGTTTTTAAAATAGCACTTGTAAGGGAATGTTCAAAATAGGATAGAATATAAGGGTTGCTGATTTCTCCTTTAGCAACTGCAAGTTTTCTTATGTCGTTATCTTCCCTTTTTATGTTATTAAGATTAAATGTTTTATATGAAAAATATTTTTGATTATATAACATAGATGAAAAGAAACCATCGAATGCCTCACGATACCAATAAGAATTTTGGAAAAGTGTATCATTGTTCCTATCCCAGTTTTTGTAAATAAGTTTAGATAATTTAAGTCTATCTCCAGGTGGCATTTGCTTTATGTACATTGATTGATTAATCGAATCTATTTTTTTTATAAAATTTGGTGATTTAAAATCAACCTTGAGAATTTGCTGAGACAATGTTTCCATTTTTTTTAAATCTAAACCATAATATATATTATAAAGTGAAAGCAAATGTTTTTTAAAAAATTCCAGATCGAGTGCTGCATATTTTCTAAAGAATAAATCATTACTTTTATTTATCATCTCATTACCACTGTTTTGAAATGAATCTAATTTTTGCAGAAAGACAGGCATATCCATAAAATAATCTTCACTTGCTAATTCTCCCAGTGCATTAGTATCTGATACAGGCAGGAATGATGATAGTTGCTCTCTTGCTGAATAAAGAGCATTGTTTTCCAACGCTCCAATGCCTGTAAAACTGTTGGTTCCTTTTTTTGCTGATTGTATATTCATTTTATATCCGGGGCAGAGATATAACGTTCCTATTTCATCAAGTGTATAAAATCCCTTTTTAAGGTTATTTGATGTGAATGAAAAATTATTTTGTGCAGTAACAGGAATTGAAAAGCTTACACTATCTATATCATATAAGTGTAATACAGATATTTTTTCTTTGGTGTTAAGCTTACCTGATAAACTGATTTTATTTGTTTGTGCAGAAATTGAAATGGATAAGATTATTGTTGCAAAAAGCAGCAGATTATGTTTCATAAATTTGTTGAAGTTTGATATTGGAAAGTTAAGAAACATTGGTTGGGTTAAGAGTAATTATACTTATCTGAAATCTTCGGATGTTTTAAAAGCTGATATTTATTCTCATGGCGAATGGCTGCGGGATGGAAGTGGAAAACACGTGAAGCTTTGTGAGCAGGCTCTGCGGCGGATTTGCAACGTACAGCCCGAACCAATGCAGAAGTGTATTCTTCAGCGTACAGCCCGCTGTTATTATTTTGCTCATCAATTTTTAAATTCAATCTTAAACCCAATCACCTGCCACGATGGAAGTTCGGTTGGTTTGGAAATTATTAATGCTCCGTCTTCCTGTTTCCATTTTAATTTTTGTGTGCTGCCCAGCATTTTTATGGAGGCAATATTTTTTACATTATAATCTGATCTTTTGCCGAGAGAAATAATTTGAATATCCTCTGTTGGATGGGCAAGGCAAAAGGCATACAACGTATTTCCTTTTGCGGTAAAGCGAATGTCTTTGGCGCTGTATTTTACTTTGCCTTCGTTGTTAAACCTGTTGAAGGCAACGGCAGGAACATCGGTTGCTTTTTCTCCCCAAACTTTCCAGGGACGTGAGCTGTAAATGCCTTCGCCATTCGCTGCTGTCCATGTTGCAATTTCTTCCAGCGTTGTAAGAATTTCCTGGTCAATTTCACCTTCGGGAGTTTGAACAATATTGAGCAAAAGATTTCCATTCTTGCTCACAATATCTACCAGCATTTGCAAAATTTCTGTTGAGTTTTTATACTTCTGTCCATCCCTGTAAAACCAATCGCCGATGGAAGTATCGGTTTGCCAGGGCACGCGGTTGGCGGTATCCTTAACGCTGCGTTCAAGGTCTTCAACATACATTCCCTGTGAGTCGCCATCCTTTGCAGTGTAGATGGCTTGCAGCTTTCCGTTGTTATGTTTAATGTTTCCGTTGTAGTAATTTGCGAGCATGCTGTAGGAAACATTTTTCCAGTTGAAGGGCGCATCTGAATAAAGAAGATCGGGGTGATAGCTATCAACGAGTTCTTTCACTTTGTAATACCAATCTCTTTTTAATTCATCAGAAATATCAAACCAATGATTGGATTGAAAAGGATCAAAACCTTCAATTTTATCATGATAAAGCGCTGCATATTTTGGATCGGCACCATCATAAGGCACGCCTTTTAATGGTCCGCTTGTATCTGCGCCATGTGCAGCCTGGTACCACCTGTAACTAACTCCTGTATGTTCTGAAACGCCAAAGTGCATTCCTTCTTTTAATGCAGCTTTTTGCCACAATGCAACCACATCTTTTTTCGGTCCCATATTAACTGCGTTGTATGGATTTATTTTTGAGTTCCATAAAAAAAAGTTGTCGTGATGAGAAGCCATGCTAACAAAATATCTTGCTCCAACTCTTTTGTACAGCTTCATTAATTTTTCAGGATCCCATTTTTCTGCCTTCCATAATTTGATGATGTCTTTGTATCCAAACTTGCTCGGATGACCATAATGGGCTACATGATATACATAATCAAGATTGCCCTGCAGGTACATTTTCCTTGCATACCAATCTCCCTGCCGTGGCACTGACTGCGGTCCCCAATGTGCCCATATTCCAAACTTTGCGTCACGGAACCATTGCGGATATTCATAAGTTTTGAGAGATTCTTCTCTTGATTTAAATTTCCCTTCAATCATGGCCAGTTTTTTTTCATTTTGTGATGATGCAAAAAATGAAATGCTTAAAAAGACAAGTATTGTGAGAGAAAAATGTTTTAAAAGATTTCCTTGCATAACTTCTTATTAATAGTTTGTATGATTAACAACAGAATTTTGCAAATACAAAAGATCTTTTTTCAAATCTTTATTTGTGTAGTGAGCATTTTTATATCCATAAACTTTAAGCGACCCCCGACTCAATGTGATAACCTGTTCTGCTCCAGTTCCTAAAAAATCGAACATGTGAAAAACAGGATCAGGAAAAAATAAAGTGCCTTTACCATCATCGTTTATGCGAAATTTAAACCAGAACAGTTGATCTTTCCTATCACCTTTCCAATTGCCTTTTACAAAATTTGGATTGCCATTAATTGGTTCGCCAGGCCATTTGAATAAATATTTACCAGTGTTACTAAACCAATACAACTGACTAAAGAGATATGGTTCACCAACTGTCCTATTGCCATAAGTTCTTCCACCGGCAACAACTTGTGGTCCTGGCATGTTTTTAAGAAAATTTCCTACATGAATTTGTTGGGTATGCTCGGCAACATTTTGCCAGATAATTTTTCCGGTCATTCCCTCATACATAAAAATGCCAGCTTCACTGTTGGCAGTGATGATATCGAGTTTTCCATCATGATTTATATCGGCAAAACGGTAACTGTCTGCATGGTCGTGATTGTCCGGCAAAAGATCAAACCTGTTCCATATTTCTTTGCCTTTTGAATCGAGCAATAAAGAACCGACCAACACTTCATCTATTCCATCTTTATTAAGATCAACAGGGTAAATGTAGTGGCCAAGATTATCTTTTTTTCTATTCTCAGTATGGTTCCAAAGCTGTTTCAGGTCTGCATTGTAGGCGCTTACATTCATCGTTCCTCCAAAATCTGTGAAAACTGCAATTTCGTTTGGTGCACCTGCTGTAAGCTTTGCAATTGCAAGTCGAAAATTATTATAAACGTGAGGTAAAGGTTTGGTAGGCCAATCAGTTTGTTTTAAAATTTTTCCCGTTTGCCCGTCTGCAATAACCAGCATTTCTTTTCCATCGATAATTCTCCAGTGAACCACTTCTGCTTTGCCATCTTTATCAAAATCCCAAAGCACACCCGGTGCTTCAAACTCTGATCGCAGTCTTGCGTTCTCTTCAGGAGCCATCCAGCTCCATAATTCCTTTCCGCTGTTATCAAACATGTGTGCAGAAAAGTTGGATTCTAAAACCAAAAAATCTGTAAGCCCATCACCATTCACATCTCCAAATTTTACACAATTTGAATTAGGAATTTTATAATCTTTTAAAAGCTTTACTTCATCCTTTAACTGATAAGGAATGATCTCATCTTCTTTTAAATTTTTGTTTTTTGTAAGAACTAAAACATCGAATACAGAACCGGGTGAGATACGGGTTATCTTAATATTTGTTAGTCCTTTTTTTAAATTGAATGATCCGCCTTGCGTCCAGTTTAGTGGTTGTGTGCCAAAGTTTGAGTCTGTTACTTTATCATTTACAGCTACTTTAAAAGCTTTACCTTTTTGGCCGATGCTCCTTACAAAAAGATAATAGTTTCCATCTTCAGCAATGGTAACCTGTGTCATTAAATTGGTTAATGAATTTAATATGATGCCGGTGTTATTAAAAAGCCATGCAGTGTGTTGTGAGCCTGCATCTGTAATAATATTTCCTTTAGGGATTTCATCTAAAAAATCAGATGCAGGAATGATCACAGTTCCCGGAAGATCATAAATTTTTGCGCTGGCATTTATGGCTATAAACGTTGAAAATAAAAATGCTACGAATTTGATATTTTGTTTCATATTGCAGAAGAAGTTTTTACAACTCTTTTAAAAGAGAAATTAATTTTAAGCAACCGGAGTAAGTAATAAAGTTAATGTACCTGTTTGAAGAAATTTGAAAAGCAGGTAAGTACATGATAGTTATTTTACAGAATATTTGAGATTAGTTGAATTAGGTTTTTTATATTCCTTCCTGTTTTCTTTAGTTTGCTAATGAATAAATATGCTGCGTTCAATTTTTATTTTTTTTGGTTTACAGATTTTTTTTCTCCAGGTAATTTTCGGGCAAACAGATACATTACACAAATGGGGCAATTGGAAAACATGGGGTGATCAGGGAAATGGAACGTACGTGAATCCTATACTGCCGGCAGATTACAGCGATCTTGATTGCATTCGTGTTGGTAAAGATTATTATGCAATGTCTTCAACCTTTCAATATTCTCCCGGTGTTATTATTCTTCACTCAAAAGATCTGGTTAACTGGAAAATTGCCGGTCATGTTGTGAATGATCTCAATCAAATTTCTCCTGAATTAAATTGGGATAAAATGAATAAGTACGGTAGAGGAATTTGGGCAGGCGCAATCCGTTATCATGATAAAAAATTCTGGGTTTATTTTGGTGATCCTGATGCCGGGTATTTTATGAGCACTGCAAAAAAAGTTGAAGGACTTTGGGAACCTTTGCATTGTGTTCTGAAAGAAAAGGGTTGGGATGATTGCTGCCCTTTTTGGGATGATGACGGACAAGGTTATTTAGTAGGAAGTAACTTTAGCGATGGTTATAAAATTCACCTTTTTAAAATGACACCGGATGGAAAAGAGTTAATAATGGAATCCGATAAAGTTATCTATCAATCAAAAGGCAGCGAGGCGAATAAGCTTTATAAGATCAATGGAATGTATTATCATTTTTTTAGTGAAGTAAGATCAAATGGTCGTGCCGTGATGATGGAAAGATCAAAAAATATTTATGGACCATATACAGAAGTAAAACAACTCAGCCATCCACAAAAACAATTTAATGAACCCAATCAGGGCGGCATTGTTCAAACAAAAAAAGGAAGTTGGTATTTTCTTACACATCACGGAACAGGAGATTGGAGTGGACGGGTTATGAGTCTTCTTCCTGTTACCTGGGTTGATGGTTGGCCGATAATTGGTGAGGTTGGAAAAGATAAAATTGGAAGTATGGTTTGGTTAGGAAAAATTCCTGTAAAAAATAAAAAAATTATTACACTACAAACAAGTGATGAGTTCAATTCATCAACGTTTGGAGCACAATGGGAATGGAATTATCAGCCAAGAAGCGATAAGTTGTCGTTGACTGAAAAGCCCGGCTGCTTGCGGCTTTATGCCTTTCCGCCAATAGAGAAAAACAATATTTTAAAAGCAGGTAATACACTTACACAACGTACATTTCGTACTCCTGCAAACGAAGTTATTATCAAACTTGATATAAGCGGAATGGCCGACGGACAGAAAGCAGGACTGTCTCATTTTGGTTCCCCCAATTATTCAACGCTTGGTGTAGTTTGCGAAGGCGCATCCAAAACTTTAGAATTTAATGTGAAAGGAATAATAACTGCAGGCCCGGGAATTGATGGTAATAATGTATGGCTAAAATCTACGTGGGGATTGGATGGAGTGAGCCAATATTTTTATAGTACTGATGGCTCAAATTTTATTTCTTTTGGAAAGTTATATCAACTAATGTGGGGTTCATATCGGGGTGATAGAATTGCAATTTATAATTACAATAATAAAGGTGATGAAGGTTTTATTGATGTTGATTTCTTTCATTATAGCTTTAACCGTAACCCTTAATATAAACTCCTAAAAAAATTAATGTGAATCATGCAAAAAAATTCTCCCTGAGTTTACAGAATAGCATTCTCTTTTGTGCAATTATAACTGTATTGATTTCTTCTAATAATGTTAATGCACAAACAAAACAAAAGCCCGGCGATTGGGAAACTCTAAAACTTAGCTACACACAACCAACGGCTGAAAGAGACTTTGGAGCTGCACTTCCTATTGGCAACGGAAGGCTCGGTGCAAAAATTTATGGCAACGTTGACAATGAAGTGATCTATTTAAATGAAGTTACTTTATGGTCGGGCATTCCACGTTCTTATAATGATCCCAATAGTGCTAAAGTGCTTCCGTTAGTAAGGCAGGCGGTGGCTGCAGGTCAATATAAAAAAGCAGATTCTTTAGCAAGATTTATGCAAGGCAAAAACAATGAGGCGTATCAACCTTTGGGAGATATTCAACTAAACTTCAGCAACAGCAATAACTACACAAATTATTATCGTAAGTTAGACATGGATAATGCGATGGTTACTATTCGCTATAAAGTTGGTGATGTAACATACACCCGTGAGACATTTGCAAGTTATCCTGACCAGGTAATTGTAATGCGTATTTATAGCGATAAAAAAGGCAGCATCAGCTTCAATGCAGCCATGAGTACACAGTTGCAGGGAAAGACAAAGTTAGAAGGTAATATGATCATTGTAAATGGAAGAGCGCCTATGCATGTAGACACTTATAAAAAGCCGCAGGAAATTGTTTGGGATGAACACAAAGGCATGGGCTTTCAATCACGATTGAACATTAAAGCAAATGGTGGAAAAATTTCTTCTTATGGAGATACCTCTTTAGGAATTATAAATGCAGATACAGCAGTGTTGATCTTTTCTTCAGCGACAAGTTTTAATGGGATAGATAAAGAACCCGGAACTGATGGCAAGAACCCCGAGCTTATTGTAAAAAAATATGTGGATGATGCTTCTGCAAAAAATTATCAAACACTTTTCAATAATCATGTAAACGACTATCGAAGTTTGTTCAGAAGACTTTGGGTGGAAGTGAATAATGAGAAGCCAAACAAATATGCCTTGGCTTATCAATATGCACGCTATAATTTAATTGCCTGCTCAAGACCCGGCGGTGGTGCGCCACGCAACGAGCAAGGCATCTGGAACCGTGATCTGTTTCCACGCTATGCATCTAACTATACGCTCAATGAAAACCCCAATAAATACTATGCAGTTGCAGAGACGGGTAACATTGGCGAAGTAACGGAGCCTTTAATAAAATATGTAGGCGACTTAGCAAAGAATGGCGCTGTTACTGCGAAAGTAAACTATGGATTTCATGGCTGGGTAACGCATCATAACTCTGATATATGGGCGATGACAACAATGTCTACCGGCGATCCTTGCTGGGCTAATTGGCCTATGGGCGGCATCTGGCTTTGCGAAAATGTTTGGGATCGCTATGCATTCAATTTAGATAAAGATTATTTGCGCAAGCAAGCTTATCCAATACTAAGAGGTGCAGCAGAATTTGCATTGGATCTATTAGTAACTAACAAAGAAGGTTACCTCGTTACATCACCTGCCACTTCACCCGAAAATCATTTTTATGATCAGAAGGGAAACCGTGTTGCGGTAAGCGAAGGAACAACTATGGATATGGCATTGCTAAGAGAATTGTTTCAACATTGCATAAAAGCAGAAAAAGTGTTAGGCATTGATGCTGACTTTAAAACAAGATTGCAGCAAACATTGCCGAAGCTTCTTCCATTCAGAAAAGGCTCGCAGGGGCAATTGAATGAATGGGAGTTTGATTATTCTGACAGTCTGAAAGAATGGGAACCCAATCATCGTCATGCTTCTCATTTAATTTCTGTTTGGCCTTTAGCGCAGATCAATCGCAACGCACCTGAACTTTTAGCCGCTGCCCGCAAATCATTAGAGCTTCGCAAAACAGGTGGCTATCATCCTGATAAAGCAGGCATGTGGGCAAGACTACTTGATGGTGATAAATGCTTGGCTACATTAGGTATGAACTTTCCAACATCATACGATTCACCTTTTGGTGGCTTTGCTGAAATGCTGATGCAAAGCCAAACAGGGGCTATAGATATATTACCTTCATTGCCATCATCCTGGGCAAGCGGAAAAGTTTTAGGCATGAAAGCACGAGGGAATTATGAAGTGGATATTGAATGGGCGAATCATCAATTAACCAAAGCAGCCATTCGTTCTTACTCCGGCAATACACCTGCTGTTACAGTGATGGGGACCTTAATTGATGTGAAGAATGATAAGAGAATTGTTTTTAATATAATCAAATAAAACATTTTATGCAGAAAACTAATTTCATCTTTTTGTATTTGATCTTTATAAGTACAGGTTTATTTGCGCAGCAAAGCCGGCAAACAATTTTATTTAATGATGGATGGAAGTTTTATAAAGGCGATGTTACAAATGCTGAAAAACCATCTTTCAATAATGCAGACTGGCAGCCTGTTGATCTTCCGCACGACTGGAGCATTGAAGGACCTTATGATGAAAATTGGGCTAGCGCAACCGCATATCTTCCTACAGGCATTGGGTGGTACAGGAAAACATTTGATGTTGCTCCGTCACTTCGTTCAAAAAATGTTTTCATGTATTTTGATGGCGTTTATAAGAACAGTGAAGTTTGGATCAACGCACACTATTTAGGCAAGCGACCTAATGGTTTTATTCCTTTTCAATACGAAGTAACTCCTTATCTGAATAAGAGCGGAAAAAATATAGTTGCAGTAAAAGTTGACCATTCTCAATTCGCAGATTCAAGATGGTACACAGGTTCCGGAATTTATCGTAATGTGTATTTAATCGCTGCCAACCCTGTGCATGTTGATCTTTGGGGAATTAATTTTGTTACTCCGCAGTTAACATCGCAAAGTGCAACAGCAAATGTTACAGTTACCGTAGTTAATCAATCGCCCTCATCAAATACAGTAACTATTAAATCTCAATTGATAGATACCAAAGGTAAAACGGTTGTTGATAAACAGCAACAGGTAAGCATAAACCCAAACGGAAAAGCAAATGCAAATTTATCTTTCAAAATAAATGATCCATCGCTATGGTCAGTTGATAATCCAAATTTATACAGGCTTGTTGTAACACTAAATGTAAAAGGGAAACGAACAGATAAAGTTGAACAATACGTTGGTGTACGTTCATTCAACTTTGATAAAGACAAAGGATTTTTTCTTAATGGAAAAAGTATGAAACTAAAAGGTGTTTGCATTCATGATGATGCAGGTGTTTTGGGTGTTGCAGTGCCTGAAGAGGTTTGGGTGCGGCGGTTAAATATTTTAAAAGAAGCAGGTTGCAATTCTCTTCGCTTAAGCCATAATCCTCATGCTGATTATATGTATGACCTGGCTGACAGCATGGGCTTTCTTGTAATGGATGAAGCCTTTGATGAATGGGAACTGGGAAAAAATAAATGGATAAAAGGATGGAATGTTGGCAAACCGGGTAACGATGGTTATCATTCAGATTTTAAAGAATGGGCTGATCGTGATATTGAAGATATGGTGTTAAGAAACCGCAATCACCCATCTATTTTTTTATGGAGCATCGGAAATGAAATTGATTATCCTAATGATCCTTACACACATCAAATTTTAAATACAGGAAAAAATCCGCAGATTTATGGCAAAGGTTCTACCCCCGGTCATCCTGATGCAATTCGTTTAGCTGAATTGGCTAAACAATTGGTTGCCGATGTTAAAAAATATGATACAACAAGACCTGTAACCGCAGCTCTTGCAGGAGTTGTAATGTCTAACGAAGTTGGTTATCCGGAAGCATTGGATATTGTAGGTTATAATTATCAGGAGTTTCGCTATAATGACGATCATAAAAAATATCCTGACAGAATTATTTATGGAAGTGAAAATGGTATGCAGTTTAGTGCATGGAAAGCTGTAATGGATAATGATTATATATCCGGGCAATATTTATGGACAGGGATTGATTATATGGGAGAGGCACGTACCTGGCCATCAAAAAGCAGCACACCGGGTTTGATTGATCTTGCCGGTTTTAAAAAGCCACAATTTTATTTCAGGCAAAGTTTATGGACGAACAAACCAATGATCTATATCGGCACTTCTCCTTTATCAAACCCGGCTAACAACAAAAAAGAGATTGCAGATTTATGGAATTACAAACAAGGTGATAGCGTTCGAATAAGTTGTTTCACAAATTGTGATGCGGCAGAATTATTTGTCAATGGAAAGTCGGCAGGTAAAAAACAATTGGCAAATGCTGTTGAAAAAGTTATTACATGGGACATGATTTATCAGCCCGGCGAACTTTTAATAAAAGGATTTAAAAATGGAAAAGAAGAAACGCATTATGTTTTAAAAACAGCCGGTAATGCATATTCTATAAGTGCACAGGCAGATAAAAATTCTTTCGATCCAAATAAAAAACAATTGACCCATGTTGAAATAAATGTGGTTGATAAAAACGGTGTTCCTGTTTATAATGCAGACAATGAGATCACAGTAAAAATAGAAGGCCCTGCAAAGTTACCTGGACTTGAAAGCGGAAGCAGTGTAAGTCATGAAGATTACAAATCAAATAAACGAAAGGTGTTCAACGGGAAATTGATTGCTTATGTACAGTCACAACAAAAAAATGGCACGGTTAAGATCACTTTAACTTCACCGGGCTTACAAACAAAAGTGATAGAGATCAAATAAATTGATTAATCATAATAGAAATAAAATGAGAAAAATCAGATCCGTTATTTTTTCAATTGTTCTGCTTACTCAGTTCACTTCGCATGCGCAGCAAACACAAATAAAATATTTATCCGGCATTGATAAAGACCAAACGGTAAAGTGGGATTTCTTTTGTACGAAAGGAATGCAAAGTAATAAATGGACAACCATCAATGTTCCCTCATGCTGGGAGCAGCAAGGGTTTGGCGGTTACAATTATGGCATAGATAAAAATAAACATGATGAACAGGGAATGTATAAATATTATTTTACCGCAGACAGATCGTGGACAAACAAACAAATAGAATTAGTTTTTGAAGGAGTGATGACGGATGCAGAAGTGAAGATCAATGGACAGTCTGCAGGCGCAATTCACCAGGGAAGTTTTTATCGTTTTCAATATAACATCACAAATTTAATAAAGACGGGCAGCGAAAATTTGCTGGAAGTAACCGTAAGTAAAATGAGTGCAGATTCTTCGGTAAATCATGCAGAAAGAGAAGACGACTTTTGGGTATTTGGCGGAATTTACCGTCCGGTATATTTAAAAATTTTACCCCAATCATTTATTGAAAGAGTTGCCATTGATGCAAGTGCTGATGGTAAATTTAATATGGATGTATTTGCTGAAAACCTTAAAGCCGGTGATGAAATAATTGCACAGGTAAAAACTTTAAAAGGAGATAAAGTTGGGAATTTATTTTCTTCAGTTGCGAATGATACTTCTCATAAAATTTCTTTGTCTCAATCTTTTAGAAATCCTGAAACATGGAATCCTGAATTCCCCAATTTATATAAAGTTGAAGTAAGCATTCGTCGTAATAATAAGGTCATTCACACATTTGAGCAACGCTTTGGTTTTAGAACAATAGAGGTTAGAAAAGGAGATGGCATTTACGTTAACGGAGAAAAGATAATGATGAAAGGGGTTGACAGGCATAGCTTTTGGCCGGAAAGCGGCAGAACATTAAGCCGCAAAATTCATTTGATGGATATTGGTTTGATGAAGGACATGAATATGAATGCAGTCCGGATGAGTCACTATCCACCCGATGCAGAATTTATAGATCTCTGCGATTCACTTGGTTTGTTTGTATTAGATGAATTAACAGGTTGGCATCAGCGTTATGCAACGCCTGTTGGTAAAAAATTAGTGAAAGAAATGGTGATACGGGATGTGAATCATCCTTCCATTATATTTTGGGATAATGGTAATGAGGGAGGATGGAATACTGAGCTTGATAATGATTTTGCATTGTACGATCCGCAGCAGCGGACGGTTTTACATCCCTGGAGTAAGTTCAATAATATTGATACCAAACATTATCCCGATTATAGTTACATAGAAAAAGCTGTAGAGAAAGATGATATTTTATTACACACAGAAATGATACATGGCTTGTACGATGGCGGTCATGGTGCAGGCCTTGAAGATTATTGGAACCTCATGAAAAAAAATCCACATCATGCCGGAGGATTTTTATGGGTACTTACAGATGAAGGGTTAATGAGAAAAGATAAGAATGGCAGCATTGATACAGATGGTAATCATGCGCCGGATGGGATTGTTGGTCCGCATAGAGAAAAGGAGGGAAGTTATTATACCATTAAGGAAATATTGAGCCCGGTACAAGTAACCAAACCCAATCTGGATAAATCTTTTAAGGGTACATTAGCAATTGAGAATGATTATATCTACACAAACTTATCATCCTGCAAATTTAGTTGGCAGTTGATAAAATTTCCTTCGGCTTATGAAAATAAAACAGGCCATACTTTAATTGCTGCAGGTAAAACTTCAATTTCATTAGAGCCAAAAAAATCAGGAACTCTTCAATTAAATTTACCTGCAAACTGGAGTAGCGCTGATGCATTAAATTTTACTGCAACAGATTTTTATGGCCGTAAATTATACACATGGACATGGCCTATAAAATCATCATCAGAAGTTACTCAAAAATTTATTGATCAGGGTAAACGAAATGTTGCCATAAAAGATTTGCGGCCAATTACAGAAACACAGGAAGGAAATATTTATTCAATTATAAAACATGCAAACCGTTTTAATTTTAATACAACAACCGGTTACCTTGAAACAGTTTACAAATTCGATAAATCAATTTCTTTTGGCGGAGGGCCAGTTTTGGCGGGTGTGAAGCAAACGCTGCAAAAATTCAGTCATTACAAGACTGCAGATAATAATTTTATTGTTGAAGCAAGTTATGCAGGCGATGCGTTACTGAATGTAAAATGGATATTCAGTGCAGGCATGCCGGTAAAGCTTGAATATAATTACACGCAAACAACTCCTGCCAATTTTTATGGTATCACCTTTAATATAGATGAATCAAAAATAACAGGCCTTAAATGGTTGGGCGATGGTCCTTTTCGTGTTTGGAAGAATCGGTTGAAAGGTGTGTCATTAAACATTTGGGAGAAAAAATACAACAATACAATAACCGGTGAAACCTTTGTGTATCCTGAGTTTAAAGGCTATCATGCTAATATGTATTGGGCAACGATCCAGTCAAAAGGATCTTCATTTACTGTTTACACAAACACTGAAGAATTATTTTTGCAGATAATGCAACCCGGTATTCCTAATACACAATTTATACCGCATGTCAATCCGCCGTTTTCGCAAGGCAGCTTAGGATTTTTAAATGCAATAGCCCCAATCGGTACTAAATTCAAAGCCGCAAATACGATGGGACCACAGAGTCAATTAAACAATCCTTCGAAAGAAATTATAACTGGTAATTTATGGTTTGATTTTTAAATTGATAATAACATTTTTAAATAAATAATTTGAACTTTAATTTATGATGATCAATTTAAAGCTTGCATTTATTGCCATTTTTTTATCACAGTTGCAACTGCATACGCAGGCACAAAAAGATTCTGCAAAATCATTTATACAACCTACACCGCCACGTGTTACTATCAAATTAAAAAATGGAAGAGCAGCAGACATACCGAAAGGCCCTTACAAATCTTCGTGGCAATCAATAAAAGAAAATTATAAAATACCGGAATGGTTTGTTGATGGTAAGTTTGGAATATTCATTCACTATGGTGTGTACACGGTTGCTGCTCATGCAAGCGAATGGTATCCACGACACATGTACAGCAATGATGGTGTAAGAAAATGGCATGAAGAACACTTTGGCGGAACGGTAGCAACATTCGGTTACAAAGATCTGATCCCGCTTTTTAAGATGGATAAATTTAATGCTGATGAATGGGCAGAATTATTTAAAAAATCGGGAGCAAAATATGTGGTGCCAACTGCGGAACATCATGATGGCTTTGCGATGTACGATAGTAAGTTAACAAGATGGAATGCAAAGAACATGGGACCACACATTGATTTTATTGGTGATTTAGGAACGGCTGTTCGCAAGCAGGGTTTAAAATTCGGACTCTCCAATCATCGCATGGAGAATTGGGATTTTATGTATCCTCAATTAAAAATAAAAACGGATCTTTTTGATCCAGCTTACGCAGATTTTTATGGGCCTCCGCAACTACCGCCAAAACGAAATACACCAAAAGCAGGTGAAGAAGTAATTGAAGATCAAAGCCAGGCTCCGCAAAGCAAAGCGTTTCTGGAAGAGTGGCTTACACGCTGCCAGGAACTTGTTGATAAATACAAGCCCGATATGTTTTGGTTTGATAATGGAATCAACAGTCGTAATCTCGATTCAATAAAATTAAGATTTGCCGCTTACTATTATAACCGTGCTGCAGCATGGGGCAAGCCGGTTTCTATCAGCACGAAAAGCGATGCATATTTGGCGGGAAGCATTCGCGATTTTGAACGTCAGGGAAGGGCTCCAAAAGAAATGACAGATTACATTTGGCAGGTGGATGATCCGATAGGAGAAAAGTTTGGATATGTAGAAGGAATGAAGCTCACCAATGCAGCAACTGTTGTAAGAAGGATAATTGAAAATGTAAGCCGCAATGGAAATTATATGTTGAATATTTCTCCAAGAAGTGATGGAACAATTCCGGATGAGCAGAAAGAAATTTTATTGAGCGTAGGAAAATGGCTGGATGTAAACGGCGATGGAATTTATGGCACACGTGCATGGAAACAATATGGCGAGGGCCAGGTACGCTTTACAAAAAAGGGAAAGAGTTTGTATGCAATTTTATTAAGTTGGCCTGCAGATGGTGTTTTGATCTCTTCTCTCCCGATTAGTGCAGGAAAAGTTTCTGGTGTTAGTTTGCTTGGTTACAATGGTGCCATTGCGTTTACGCAGGATGACAAAGGATTAAAAATTTCTTTGCCAGCAGAAAAGCCATCTGAGTTTGCGTGGACGTTGAAGATTGAGGGAGTGAACTTAGAATAGTATGATTTAAAAAATGTATAATTTTTTATGGTCAACTTTATACCAGGGTATTATAAACAAATTCTTTTTTTGCTTATAATTAAAATCAGTTTGACTGAATCAAATATTGTGGTAAGAAGTGGTTGTAAAGGAAATTTAAATTTATCTTATAAATTAATTTTTATGACGAAAGAAAAATGCAAATATTTTTTTAAGCTGAATAAATTTTTACTTGTTATATTTTTTTCAGTCATCTTTTTTGATGCTGCATTTTCTCAAAGTTCATCACAGTCTGGATGGATTAACATTAAAAATTTTGGTGCAACAGGCGATGGTAAAACATTAGATACAAGATCTATCAATAATGCAATTGATGCAGCAGTAAAAGCCGGTGGCGGAACCGTTTTATTTCCAGCAGGAACTTATTTGAGTTATTCAATTCATTTAAAAAGCAACATCTGTTTATATCTTGATCAGGGCTGCATTTTATTAGCTGCAGATTCTGCTGCAGGTGGTAAGTATGATGCACCTGAACCAAATGCTTTTGATAAGTACCAGGACTTTGGTCATAGCCATTGGCGAAATAGTTTAATATGGGGTGAGAACTTAGAGAACATTTCAATCATTGGTGCCGGCATTATCAATGGAAAAGGTTTGGCAAGATTTGCATCTGAAAGAAGACCAGTTGGTAATAAAACCATCAGCTTAAAGCTTTGCAAAAATGTGATTCTAAAAGACTTTACAATTCTTAACGGCGGCCACTTTGGAATATTAGCGACAGGTGTAGACAATTTTACTATTGATAATTTAAAGATGGATACCAACCGTGATGGAATGGATATAGATTGTTGTTACAACGTCCGCATTTCTAATTGCACGGTTAACTCTCCGTATGATGATGCCATTGTTTTGAAAAGTTCTTTTGCATTAGGATACAACCGGTCAACGCAAAATGTTACCATTACAAATTGCCAGGTGAGTGGTTATGATTTAGGAACATTTTATAATGGCACATACCAGCGTAAAGAATGGAACAAAGTGCCGGATCATGAAGGGCCAACGGGAAGAATAAAGTTTGGTACAGAATCAAATGGGGGGTTTAAAAACATTACGATCTCTAATTGTGTGTTTGAATTTTGTCGCGGCCTTGCATTGGAAACAGTAGATGGAGCATTGCTTGAAGATGTAACTATTAGTAACATTACTATGAGAGAAGTAACTAACTCTCCAATCTTTTTACGTTTAGGTGGCCGTATGCGCGGGCCCGAAGGAACACCAATAGGTGCTTTACGAAGAGTGATGATAAATAATGTAATTGCTTACAATGCCGATGCACATTTTGCTACGCTTATCAGTGGTCTGCCAGGGCACGATATAGAAGATGTAAAGCTTAGTAACATTCGTATATATTATCGCCAGATAGATTCTCCACTTGCTAAAATTCAAACTGTTGTTCCCGAGTATGAAAAAGATTATCCTGAGCCACAAAAGATGGGTGTAATGCCCGCTTATGGTTTCTTTATTCGTCATGCAAAAAATATAGAATTAAATAATGTAGAGATAAGCTACATGGGCAAAGAAACACGTTCGCCCATATTATTAGAAGATGTAAAGGGTATAGATATTTTCCGTGTGAAAGCACAAACTCCTCAAAATGTAAAAACAATTATTTTAAAAAATGTTGAGGATTTTCATCTCACGCAAACGTTGGGCATAAAAAATAAAAGAATTAAAAAAGCCGGGAACAAATCACTTTAGCGAAGCCGGGTACATTTTTATTTTCTTTCCTCAGGATGCACATCGACCCAATATTAAAGTTGATGGTTATGATGTGGTAAAAAAAAATAGTTGTGAAAATAAATCCGATTACAATAATTAATAAAAGAATTTCTAATGGCAACTAACAGACGGGCATTTCTAACATCTGCAGCCCTTAGCGGGGTGGCAGCCACATTACCTTTTTCATCGAAGGCTTTCCCTGCATCGGACCCTACACCTGATTATGACCTGCTGGACAAAACCATCAGGCAACCGGTATTTAAAAAAGAGTTGTTCAAAACACCTGTTATTATTGATACGGTGGAACTGCTTCGTTTTAAGGATACTTTTCTTTGCCGGGTGCGATCCAAAGATGGAGCAGAGGGCATTTCGGTAGGCGCCAGCCAGCAGTTAAAATCCTTATATCCCATTTTTGTTAATCGTGTAAGTCCCTTCTTTATTGGAAAAGATGCACGGGATCTGGAAGCGCTGCTTGAGGAACTCTATGTGTATGCAAGCAATTACAAATTGCAAAGCCTTGCCCTCTGGGTGCCGGTAGCTACACTTGAATTTGCAATTCTTGATATGATGGGCAGAATCTCCGGTAAATCGATTGGTGAATTAATAGGTGATATTCATCATAAAGAAATTGCTGTTTATCAAGCCAATAGTGAAAGAGGGATCACTCCGGAAGAAACCATCCGGCAGTTGAAAGAGCAATTATCACTATCTCATGCAAAGGCCATCAAATTCAAATTGGGCGGACGAATGAGCCATCCGGAATATCCTGATAAAAGATCTGAATTGTTGATCCCATTGGTGCGTAAAACATTTGGAGACCG
>OLLO01000860.1_pt1 | contig 30241 bp, 30 predicted proteins | sample 1604551 | NCBI WGS metagenome assembly OLLO01 (sample SAMEA104055720, study PRJEB20765) | soil metagenome | biome: Arctic tundra; feature: Polygonal ground; material: soil | place: USA | collected 2011-09 | depth 0-0.5 m
AGTGATAAAAAGTAAATTAAAATTGGTAGTTATATTATTAAAAACTCATAATAAATAAAAAACCGCCTCATTGATTATGAGACGGCTTCTGATATTTAAATAAATCATCTTATTAATAACCCATATCACCCATTCCGCCACCGCCCATTGGAGGATGAGCATCATCTTTTTTAGGCTTATCAGCAATAACACATTCGGTAGTCAACAACATACCTGCAATTGATGCTGCATTCTCCAAGGCAATTCTCATCACTTTTGTCGGATCAATTACACCTGTTGCAAACAGATTTTCATAAACTTCAGTGCGTGCATTAAAACCAAAATCACCTTTATTTTCTTTCACCTTTTGAACCACTATACTCCCTTCAATACCGCTGTTAATTACTATCTGGCGAATAGGTTCTTCAACCGCTCTTCTTACTATCTGAACACCGGTTGTTTCATCTTCATTTAAACCTTTAAGATTTTTAAGACTGTCAATTGCACGAATGTAAGCAACACCACCACCAGGTATAATACCCTCCTCTACTGCAGCTCTTGTTGCGTGTAAAGCATCGTCAACCCTATCTTTCTTTTCTTTCATTTCCATTTCAGTGGCTGCGCCAATATATAATACAGCAACACCGCCGCTTAATTTTGCCAAACGCTCCTGTAATTTTTCTTTATCATAATCAGATGTTGTTGTTTCTATCTGGGCTTTTATTTGATTTACTCTTGCAGTAATATCTTTCTTTTCACCTTTACCGCCAACAACTGTTGTATTGTCTTTGTCAATGGTTACAGAAGATGCTTCACCCAAATATGTAAGGTCCGCATTTTCTAATTTATAACCTTGATCTTCGCTTATAACAATACCTTTTGTAAGAACTGCCAGATCCTGGAGCATTTCTTTTCTGCGATCTCCAAAACCAGGAGCTTTTACAGCAGCAACTTTTAAAGTACCACGCAATTTATTTACCACCAATGTTGCCAATGCTTCTCCATCAAGGTCTTCAGCAATTATCAATAACGGTCTGCTGCTTTGAGCAACTTTCTCAAGTATCTGAAGAATATCTTTCATTGAAGAGATCTTCTTATCATAAATAAGAATGTAAGGATTTTGTAACTCAACTTCCATCTTTTCACTGTTAGTTACAAAGTAGGGAGAGATATAACCCCTATCGAATTGCATTCCTTCTACTACTTCAACAGTTGTGTCAGTACCTTTTGCTTCCTCAACAGTTATAACTCCTTCTTTACCAACTTTTGTCATTGCTTCGGCAATCAGTTTACCAATTGTCGCATCATTGTTAGCTGAGATTGCAGCAACCTGTTCGATCTTTTCATTATTATCACCAACTGATTGAGATTGTTTTTTAAGATGCTCAACAACAGCAATAACTGCTTTATCAATACCACGCTTAAGGTCCATAGGATTTGCGCCTGCTGCCACATTTTTTAAGCCTTCGCTGATTATAGATTGGGCAAGAACGGTTGCAGTGGTTGTACCATCACCTGCAATATCTGCAGTTTTGCTGGCAACTTCTTTTACCATTTGTGCACCGATATTTTCGATCGGATCTTCAAGTTCAATTTCTTTGGCAACAGTAACACCATCTTTGGTTACACCCGGTGCACCAAATTTTTTCTCAATAACCACATTGCGACCTTTTGGTCCGAGGGTTACTTTAACTGCATTCGCCAGTGTATCAACACCCTTTTTCATTTTATTGCGGGCATCAATTTCAAACAATATTTGTTTTGACATAATTTTTTTTGATTAAAAATTTAAAAAATGATTAGTTGATTTTCATTAAAATATCGGAGGCTCTCATGATGAGGTAATCTTCGCCATCAATATTTATTTCGGTTCCGCCATATTTACCATACATAATGGTATCGCCGGCTTTTATTTGCAGAGGGATTAGATTACCTGTTTGCTCAGCATACTTTCCTTTTCCTACTGCGATAACTTTACCTTTTTGTGGTTTTTCTTTTGCAGTATCGGGGATAATAATACCGCCGGCAGTTTTTTCCTCAGCTGCATTGGGTTTTACAAGAACCCTGTCATCAAAGAGCTCAAAATTTTCTTTAGCCATAATTTAAATTTTAATTTTTTATTGGGTTGCAAATGTACCACGAATTTTTATACCAAAGAGGTTTATTCAGATTAGATGACAGGTATCTACGTTAGTTGGCAGTTGTCAGCCTGCCTGACGGTAGGCAGGTTGTCAGTATGCGACAAATTTTCACTTGTCTGAACCATGATTTAGGGAGATTAAAAAGATAAATAAGAAAAAATATATAAATGTAAACTTTGAAGAATTCTATCAAATCAGTTTAATCAATTAATCTACCCAAATCATGGTTCAGATAATTAGACGGAATAAATTTTTTTTATAACTTCTACGATGCACCTTTGCTGAAATTTTAAAAGTAGAATCAATAAAGGTTCGGACAAATGATAAGCAGAAGAAATATCAGGGTAAAGGTTATGCAAACGCTTTATTCCATTGAATCAATGAATAATGAAACAGAGCCAGATGAACCAATAAAAATTTTACAAAAGAATCTCGAACATTCGAGACAGTTATTTACTTATCTTGTTTATTTTATTACTGAAGTAGCCCGTTATGCTGAAGTAGATGCAGCACAAAAAGCACATAAGCACCTCCCTACACAAGGGGATTTAAATATTAATACAAAGATTGCAGGCAATGAATTAGTATGGAACGTTCTCACAGATAATTCATTTAAGAAAGCTGTTGGGGAGTATACAATAGCCAATCTTATTGATATAGAATTAATAAAAAAGATATACCAGGCTTTGGCTGAATCAGAAGAATATAAAACATACATTTCAATACAGGTAAGAGATAAAAAATCTGAGAAAAAAATGCTGGAATTTATTTTCAGCACGCTTATGTTGCCTAACGAAGATTTTATAAATCATGTGGAAGAAAATTTTATTCATTGGGATGATGATGCAGATATGATGGTAACGCTTATGGATAATTTTTTTCATAAGCCTTGGGCATTCAATTTTGGCGAAATGCTGACTAAAGAAAAATGGGATTTTGCCAAAGACCTTTTGAATTGTGTGCTGGATAAAAAAGAATATTGTTTGGAAATCATTAAGCCAAAACTTAAGAACTGGGATGCAGAAAGGATTGCAGCAGTGGATATGATACTGATGCAAATGGGTGTGTGTGAGCTTTTATTTTTTGAAACCATTCCGCCAAAGGTTACTATCAACGAATATATTGACTTAGCTAAGGAATACAGCACTCCTCAAAGCGGGCATTTTGTAAACGGTATCCTCGATAATATTCACAAAGAACTTATATCCCAGAATAAAATTCATAAGAAGAATTTTAGAAACAGTACTTTATAAATACCTTTGACAAAATTTTAAAAGCGATGAATAAATTTTTGATGATCTTATTTTGCTCTTGTATTTTTTTTGCATGTGATATCAGGAAGAATAAAACCAAAGCTGATGTGCAGGCATCTGATCATTCTGCGCAGGTATTTAAGGATTCAACAACCGTACAAATGATAGACTCGGTTTACAATTTCGGGAAAGTTACTGACGGAGAAAAAGTAGAATATAGTTATCGTTTTAAAAATACAGGTAAAAATCCATTGATAGTAAGCAATGCAACTGCAAGTTGTGGTTGTACAGTTCCCGAAAAACCTGAGGAACCCATAAAGCCTGGTGAAACAGGTTTTATAAAAGTGGTATTTAACAGCCAGGGACGTGTGGGTAATGCAAATAAAGAAATTACTGTAACATCCAATGCTTATCCTGGTTTTCCTACTTTGGAATTACGCGGACAGGTAGAAGCAAAAAAATAATCTTTACATAACATAAAACATACATGATGAATTTAGCAATGATTTTTTTAATGTTGGGGCAAAATGGCTCGAGCGGCGGTGGAGGTTTTCAATTTATTTTTATAGGATTGATGATCCTGGTGTTCTGGATGTTTATGATTCGTCCGCAGGCTAAAAAAGCAAAACTTCAAAAGAACTTTTTACAAAACCTGCAAAAGGGAGATAAGATAGTTACAATTGCCGGTATACACGGTACTGTAAATAAAATAAACGATGATGGCACAATGCAGTTGGAAATTAATCCCGGCAGTTACATCAAAATTGAAAAAAGTGCTGTAAGTATGGAGTGGACGGCAAATATTAATAAGCCGGTAGTTGCAACAAAGTAATTTTTTGATGTACTATATACGATGTACGATGTCAGAAGTACGATGTACGATGTAATGCAAGACTGTTTACATTTGAACAACATCTCTGAATTTAACATCGTACATCGTACATCCCACATCTTATATCCATGCTTCGTATCGGATTAACAGGCGGACTCGGCAGTGGCAAAAGCACTGTAGCACACATCTTTGAAGTGCTTGGTATTCCTGTGTATTATGCCGATACTGCTTCTAAAAGATTAATGAATGAAGATGAAAAAGTAAAGGAAGCTGTACAAAATGCTTTTGGTAAAGAAGCATATCCTGGAGGGAAACTCGATAGAAAATATCTTGCAGAAATAGTTTTTAATGATGGAAAAAAGTTAGAAAAATTAAATTCAATTGTGCACCCTGCAACTTTACGTGATGCTGATGAATGGATAAGTAAACAAACTGCACCTTATGCAATTAAAGAAGCAGCATTGATATTTGAGAGCGGCTCACATCAATCCCTGGATTATGTAATTGGCGTAAAAGCACCGGTACAGCTACGTTTACAAAGAGCAATGAAACGGGATGATATCAGCCGTGAGGAAGCGATGGCAAGAATAAATAAACAAATAGAGGAAGAAATAAAAATGCGTTTATGTGATTTTGTTATAATTAATGATGAGCAACAAATGGTTATTCCGCAGGTGTTGGCGTTGCATCAGAAATTATTACAGTTAGTAAATATTATTGGGTAATCAAATCAATTTTCCCAACCCATTTTTAATCCTCCTAAATCCTTCTTCAATATTTTCCATACTGTTGGCAAAAGATATACGAATGCACTTTGGTTCGCCAAAAGCTTTGCCGGTAACAGTTGATACATGCGCAGTATTTAGAAGATACATACTAAGATCATCTGCATCTTTTATAATTTCATCTTTATATTTTTTTCCGAAATATTTATCAACTTCAGGGAAAACATAAAACGCACCATCAGGCTCAATGCATTCTAAAGGAATATCTTTTAGTAATTCCATCACCTTTTGTTTTCGCAGTTTAAACTGCTTTACCATTTCATAAGTAGGGTCTAATGATGAACTTAAAGCAGTTATTGCAGCCCGTTGCGTAACAGCATTAGTACCGCTTGTAAATTGTCCCTGCACTTTATCACATGCCTTTGCAACTTCCCATGATGAGGCGCTATAGCCAAGTCTCCAGCCCGTCATAGCGAAACCTTTACTTAGCCCGTTAATTACTACTACCCTGCTTTTCAGCGATTCAAATTGTGCAATGCTTTCGTGCTTGCCAACATAATTTATATACTCATATATCTCATCGCTGATTATAAATATGCGTGGATATTTCTCCAATACATTTGCAAGGCTTTTTAATTCTTCTTTGCTATATACAACACCTGTAGGATTGCATGGTGATGAAAAAATGAAAAGTTTTGTTTTATTTGTAATAGCAGATTCTAATTCCCCGGGAGTGATCTTATATCCGTTCTCCAGTGTTGTATATACAAACTTTACTGTCCCTCTTGCTAAACCCGCAATGGCTGAATAACTAACCCAATACGGGGTTGGAATAATAACTTCGTCTCCTTCATCCACAATGCTTAAAACGGTATTAGCTATGTTTTGTTTTGCGCCTGTACTTACTACAATTTGTTCCGGTGTATAGTCAAGATTATTATCTCTTTTAAATTTATTACATATAGCCTCACGCAGATCAAGATAACCGGCAACAGGCGAATAATGGCTCCAGTTCTCATCAATAGCTTTTTTTGCAGCATCTTTAATATGTTGCGGGGTATCAAAATCGGGTTCTCCTAAACTGAGTCCTATAATATTAATTCCTTTGGCTGTTAGTTCTCTGCCAAGCTTAGCCATCTTAAGTGTTTCAGGCTCGGAGAATCTTGATAATAATGATGAAAGCTGCATGTAAAATTTTTTTAGAAAAAAGCAAAAATAGTTTTTTATTGTCTGACGGTCTCCATCTGACAATAAATCTTTAAAGACGGTCAGACGGGGGACCGTCAGACCCGCCTATTTATCGTACACCATTTTAAATGAAGAAAGATCAGGATAGTGTGCCCGTTTCCTGTTGGCATCATACTCATAGATCACCTTACCCAAATTTTTCATGAAAGGATAACCTATAGTTTCATAATCGTATTTATCATCATTCATCACGCCATCTTTATTGCAATAAATTTCTGCTGATAAAAAAAATTCTATTTTCTTATCAAAGTCAACAATGTAAGCTACATCCAGCAAATGTCCGTAAGCATCGCCCTCTTTATTAAATATGCGGATATTTTTAGGCATACTTCCTTTTTGAGAACCATACAATAAATTTTTCCCATACGCATCATAGTAAGTGGCGGAATCGTAAGGAGGGTATGTTGTTTCGGGCGGGAATTGCGACATATACTGGTATAGAAATTTAAAATCATCCGGCGTAAGATTAAAGCGCTGCTTTGGTAAAACCGTATTTGGAAATATCACGCTGCGCAGAATATTATGAAGAGATTCCAGGCTTATTCTGTTCTTCTTACCAAAATTCATCGGCGTGTTTATTAACTGGTCGCCTTTATAATAAGCATTTCCCAATGAATCATTTCTATCTGGATATTTTGTTTGATCGAATGCTAAAGGCTGCTGATACAAAACGTTGTTATTGGCATCTAAAAATTTAATCGGATTTGTATGCCTGTTCTCATCTTCGCTCAAAGCAATTTGCAGCCGATGCAGTATCTGCACTTCTTCATAACCTTTTTTGTGCAACTGATCATTTAAATATTCCTGTCCCAAAAACTCATACAGCCTGTTCATTGCATCATTATCACTTACTAAAAATATCTTCTTAATATAATTTGCGATAGTAGGTCTGCCATCAGAAGTGGTAGGATCATTATACACTGCTGTCTGCCCGCTGTATGCAGCTTCGGTTATCATCGTAGTATTCTTGTTGATGCCTGTGGTTTTTAATTCATTTAACCGTTGTAAAGCAAGCACAGCAGTTGGCAGCTTAACCGTGGATGCCGGATAAAAATATCTTGCAGGGTTTACATTAAAATAATAATTGGTGAGCTTTGGTAAATTGTTTCTTCCCCTGTCAATCTGGGTATAAATTATCTGAACATTCCAGTCTTTTCTATGAACAAGAATACTATCAAAATATTGGGGATATTGTTTTAACAGATCTTCCAGGAAAGCATGTGTTTTGGTTCCATCATTCGTAACTACAGTTGGTGGTTTGATAGTTATAGTTTCTGTTGTTTGCATTTTTTTAGATGGACTGCAGGAAATGATAAGGCTTATCAAAAGCAATGATCTGTAACTTTTTACATTCATAAATTTCATGATAACCAAAAATATACAAAACCAAGTCCCAAAAATCAATTTGGTATTTTAAAATGATTCCAAAACTTCATAAATCACTATCTGCATTCAGTCTCAAAACCTTATCTTTGCGAACTTCTAAAATTTAATACATGAGACTTAAAGGTTTGGTTTGGTTTTTTGCTATCACTTTAATACTTATTTCTGTATTTCAGCTATCCTTTACATGGGTGGTTAACAGCCACGAAAGTGCTATGAAGGCAAAGGCTGAGAGAATGGTAAAAATTAGTAATCCTAATGCTAAGGGTGATGAGAAAGAGGATCTTGTAAAAGCAAGATTGCTAAGATTACTTGACAGCACCAAGGATACAAAAATATATCCTGTACTCGGCAATACTTATCAAAAATGCAAGGAGAATGAATTAAATCTTGGTCTTGACCTGCAGGGTGGTATGAACGTTACGATGGATGTAAGTCTTGAAGGATTGATAAAATCATTAAGCAATAATCCGAAGGATCCGCAATTATTAAATGCTTTAAATGAAGCCACGAGGCTGAAGGTAAACAGCGATGCTGATTATATCACATTGTTCAGTGATGCGTTTCAAAAGCAAAACAGCACTGGAAAATTATCTTCATTATTTGCCGGTGCAGGAAAAAATATTAAGGTAACTGACAGCGATGATAAAGTAATTGAGCAGATAAGAACAATTGCAAAAGGCGCTATTAATCAAACCTATAAGATATTATTAAAGCGTATTGATAAGTTTGGCGTTGCCCAACCAAATATTAATTTGGACGAGAACAAAGGCATTATTACTGTTGAGCTTGCAGGTGTTCAGGATGCTGACAGGGTTAGAAAATTATTACAGTCATCTGCCAACTTACAGTTCTGGGAAGTTTATAATATTGGAGAAATAGGAAAAAATATTGAAGAGGCTGATAAAGCACTGCAGAATTATTTAAATGGAGTAGCTCCTGACACTTCCAAACATGTAACCGATACTTCTAAAACAGTAAAAGATACTTCTAAAACAGTAAAAGATACTTCTAAAAATGTATTGGCTAAAAATGACAAACCTCTTCTTAATACCATCCACTTCATCGGACCTCAGCAGGATAAAAGCGGTAAGCAGTTATATTCTTCGGCTATAGCTAATCTTGAATTAAAAGATACTGGTAAGGCTAATGAATATTTAAATCTTGATGTTGTAAAAAATAATTTTCCGGCTAATCTAAAATTTTTATATGGCATTGAAGAAAAGGATGCAAAAAGCGGAAGAAAATTTGTGTCGCTATATGCCATTAAAACTATTCCGGGAAGTGATAAAGCGAAACTGGAAGGCGATGCTGTTGAAGAAGCCAGCCAGCAATATGATGAAAGAAGCAGGCCATCTGTAAAAATGCAGATGACACCTTCAGGCAGCAGAACATGGGCAAAACTAACTACTGATAATGTTGGTAAACCAATTGCGATTGTGCTTGATGATGTTGTTTATTCAGCGCCAAATGTAAACGGACCTATCGAAGGCGGAAGTTCTGAAATAAGCGGAAGCTTTACAGTGGAAGAAGCCCAGGATCTTGCTAATATTTTAAAATCAGGTAAGCTGGATGCTCCTGCAAAAATTGTTCAGGAACAAATTGTAGGACCAACCCTTGGTAAAGAAGCCGTAAATGGTGGTGCAAAAGCTTTTGCAATATCCTTTTTGGTAATATTTATTTTGATGTTGGTTTATTATAACACGGCAGGCTGGGTTGCCAACACCGCATTGATATTAAACTTACTTTTTACCATTGGTGTATTGAGCGCTTTAGGCGCTACTTTAACTGCAGCAGGTATTGCAGGTTTGGTGCTTACCATTGGTATGGCAGTGGATACTAATGTAATTATTTTTGAAAGAATTAAAGAAGAGCTTACCCGTGGTAAAAGTTACCAGCAGGCAGTTAATGATGGATACCGGCGATCGCTTGCTCCGGTTATTGACGCTCACGTAACAACCTTTTTAACTGCAGCTATCCTGTATTACTTTGGACTTGGACCTGTAAGAGGTTTTGCAACAACCCAGATGTTGGGTATCTCACTCTCTTTGTTCTGCGGAATTTTATTATCAAGATTAGTAACTGATGTCTGGACAAATAAACAAAGACACTTTACATATTTTACCGCGATTTCAAAACGTATTTTTAAACATGCCAAGTTTAAATTTATTGAATACAGAAAGATAGCTTATGGACTTTCTGTAGTGGTATTAATTATGGGTGTGTCTTCTTTCTTTAATGGTTTTCACGAAGGTGTGGAGTTTAAAGGTGGAAGAAGTTATACTGTTCAGTTTGACAAAGCGGTAAAAAATGACGACATAAGAAATAGCTTGAGAGATGTTTTTGGCGGTGATTACCCGGTAATTAAAACTGTTGGCGACAGCCGGCATTTAAACATTACTACATCATTTATGAAAGGTGTTGAGAATGCTGACAGTGCCGTGCAAACCCGTTTATACCAGGGTGTGAAAACTCACCTGGCGCCGGGCACAACTTATGCAAGCTTTGTAAAAAACAGTATACAAAGCTCACAGGTAGTTCAGCCAACTATTTCTGATGATCTTAAAAAAGGCGCTATACAGGCAACCATATTTGCATTGCTGGCTATCATCCTTTACATTTTTATTCGCTTTCGTGACTGGAGATATTCTTTGGGAACCATCGTTTCATTGTTACATGACGTATTGGTAACATTATCCGTTTTCTCATTCTTTAAAAACATTGTTCCATTCCCGTTGGAAATTGATCAGCATTTTATTGCTGCTATTCTAACCGTTATCGGTTTCTCTATGAACGATACTGTAATTGTGTTTGACAGGATACGTGAATACAGCAGAAACATGAAAGGCGCAACAAAAACAACTATTATCAATAGCGCTGTAAACGATACGTTGAGCCGAACAATTATGACATCAGTAACTGTTTTCTTAACGCTGCTTATCTTATTTATTTTTGGCGGTGAAGTAACAAGAGGCTTTGCATTTGCAATGCTGGTGGGTGTTGTAACCGGTACTTACTCTTCTATTTTTGTAGCCGCTCCTATCCTTGTTGACTTTGCAAAAAGCAAACCTTTGGGCGCCGCAGACCTTGCAACAGAAAATGCAAATAAGGCAGCAAAGAAGTTTAAAGCGAAAGCATAGTTGTCTGAACCATGATTTATAAGATTAAAAGATTTTCATGATAGAAAACCCGTTGAGGAATTGACGGGTTTTTTGGTTTACACAGAAGAAAACGTTTTATATTTATTAGATTCTAAAAATTTATTACTTAAAAAAAAATTGAAAACGAAACTTGGAATTATATTAAGTTATTTTATTTCATTTTCATCATTTATTTGTGCGCTGTATATCTGTATTATTAATTTTCAGGAAATATCTGTTGGCGACATGTAAAAAATTTCTTTTTAAATATCCTAAAATCCTACAAATCATTCCTGCCTGCCGGGTTGACAGGGTTCAGATATTCACACCGCAAAACTTGTCCCGCAGCCACAGGTCTTACTTGCATTAGGATTGTTGAAAGTAAATTAGTGTAACTGCTTTATTAAATCACCCGGATTTCTTTTAGAATGCCAAATAGATAAAATCTCTATTCGCTTTTCTGATACCTGATAGATAATTAAATAATCACGAAGAACTTTTGCCCTTACATTTTCAACATCAGTTTTAAATCCGATATATGGATAAAGAGAAATTAATTTAATCGCTTTCCTGATGAGCAGGTTTAATTTTTTACCATATGTGTTCGATTTGTTTCTAACAAACCAATAAGTAAGAATTTCTTTTCTGTCATTTTGTGCCTGTAATGACCAAATTATTTGTTTAGCCATTGGTCAACATCTTTATTGGCTTCTTCATCTGTAAGAAATTGATTGGATTTTATTTGTTCCTGCCCGGTTTTAATTTTATTTTTTTGCTCATCATTTAATTCATAAACCGTGTCAGGTTCCTGTAACTCAAATAAAACAGATAATTCTTCTAACAATGCTTTATCATCAGTTTCCTGAATTTTATTAATAAGTTGTTCTTTTAAATCAGTTGTTGACATATAAATGAATTTTAAAATTTTCACACCGCAAAACTTGTCCCGCAGCCACAGGTCTTACTTGCATTAGGATTGTTGAAAGTAAAGCCACGTGAGTTTAATCCGCCTTCCCAATGCACTTCCATTCCTGTAAGATAAATTCCATGAGCAGGATTTATGATGCATTTAATTCCATCTATTTCAAAAATCTCATCTTTGTCTTCTTTCTTATCAAAGCCCAAAACATAGGTCATACCGGAGCATCCGCCACCCTTCACTCCCACTCTTAAATATTGTGACGCATCAAAACCTTCTTCATTCATCAGTCTTGTTATTTCATTAATTGCCCCTGTGGTAAAAGTTACAGGAGCTATTGTTGCTGTTTCCATGTAGATTGTATTACAAGGCAAATTTACAAATGTTTGCTTAGGGAATGTTTATTTTTGCTGAAAATTAAGAGTATGTCAACATTTGAGACAATAGCAGTTGTTCTTCTTGGAGTGGTTATCCTGGCATTGGTCTGGCTGATAACAGAATTCAGCGGAATGAAGACTTCTATAAAAGAAAGAACAGGCATAAACAATGAAACTATAAAGCTTCGACTACAAGCTTATGAAAGATTGACCTTACTTGTCGAACGTATCGCATTACAAAATCTTATATCAAGAATTCCAAATGCAGGCGTTTCTGCAAAGCAAATGCAGGCAGCATTGGTGGAAGCAATAAAAACTGAATATGAATATAATATCAGTCAGCAGGTATATGTTTCGCCGGAAGCATGGAGAGCAGTGAATAATTTAAAAGAACAAAATATTTATATCGTTAATCAATTAACTACCACGTTGCCTTTCCAGGCATCTGCAATGGATCTTAATAAACAAATTATTGATTACCTGATGAGCAATCCTAAAGCATCTTTACACACTATTGTTTTAGAAGCATTAAATTTTGAAGCAAAGAAAATAATGTAAAAGCCCCTCCAAACCTCCCCGAAGGGGAGGCTTAATAACTCTTAAATGAAAGAACCGAATAAAAAATATACAGACTCTGGCATCGAGATAAAAACAATCTACACACAGAACAATGTTTCGAAAGCCCCTCTACCGGAGGGGTTTGGGGAGGCTGCCGGCACTTTCCCATTTACCAGAGGAATACAGGCGGATATGTACAGGGGCAAACTATGGACAATGAGGCAGTACGCAGGTTTCAGCACGCCGGAAGAAAGCAACAAACGGTATAAATATTTATTATCGCAGGGAGTTTCAGGGTTAAGTGTTGCATTTGATCTGCCTACACAAATTGGTTATGACAGCGATCATGAACTTGCAGAAGGCGAAGTGGGAAAAGTTGGTGTTGCGATAGATTCATTGCAGGATATGGAATTGCTTTTTAAAGATATCAGGCTGCAGGATATTTCCACCTCGATGACCATAAATGCAACTGCATTTATTTTACTGGCATTGTATGTTGCACTGGCAAAAAAACAAGGCGCTGATCTTTCTAAATTAACAGGAACAGTTCAAAATGATATTTTAAAAGAGTATGCAGCAAGAGGAACTTATATCTATCCTCCCAAACCTTCTATGCGTATTATAACTGATGTGTTTGAATGGTGCAGTAAGGAACTTCCAAAGTGGAATACCATTTCTATTTCAGGTTATCATATTCGTGAGGCAGGCAGCACTGCGGTTCAGGAAATTGCTTTTACACTCAGCAATGGCAAGGCTTATGTGAAGGCTGCTATGGACAAAGGGTTGGATATAAATGTTTTTGGCAAACGCCTTTCATTCTTTTTTAATGCACACAATAATTTATTTGAAGAGGTTGCAAAGTTCAGGGCTGCAAGAAGAATGTGGGCTAAGATAATGAAGGATGCCGGGGCAACAGATGAAAAAGCAATGATGCTTCGTTTTCATACACAAACCGGAGGCAGTACATTAACAGCACAGCAACCTATGAATAACATAAGCAGGGTTACTATACAAACTTTAGCGGCAGTTTTAGGAGGAACACAAAGTCTGCATACCAATGGGTATGATGAAGCATTAAATCTCCCCACTGAAGCCGCCGCAGGCATTGCTTTACGTACACAACAGATCGCAGCATTTGAAAGCGGAATTGCAGATACTGCAGATCCGCTTGGAGGAAGTTATTTTGTTGAATCACTTACCAATGAAGTGGAAACAGAAGCATGGAAACTAATTGAAAAAATTGATAGCATAGGAGGAAGTGTAACAGCAATTGAGCAGGGATTTATTCAAAATGAAATTGCAAAAAGTGCATACGTGTACCAGCAAAAAATTGAATCAGGAGAAAAAATAATTGTAGGTGTAAATAAGTTTAGGAATGAACAAAATATTACACCTCCTTCTTTTAAAATTGATGAAAGTATAAGACAATTACAAATTGATAAAATAAAGTCTTTAAAACAAAGCAGAGACGGGCAAAGATCAAATGCCTGTCTTCAGACAATAAAAGATAAAGCTATTAGTGGTGAAAATCTTATGCCTGCTGTAATTGATGCGGTAGAGAATTATTGCACGCTTGGTGAGATATCAAATACTTTGAGAGATGTATTTGGAGAGTACAACTAAATTTCTAATTTTACAGACTATAACTACTTATGAAACATTTATTATTTATTTTTTTATTACTTACTTCTGCTTTTTGCTATTCACAAAAGTATGTGCTCATTGATAAAAAAATGGTACTGCCCCTCTCCTACACAAATACTGTTACACTGGAACATAGCTACAAAAATTTATTTGCCGTTGAAAAAGATAAACTTCATCAGTTCATTTCCGAAGTAGAAAAAATAGCCGCTGAGCTTAGTGATACTAAAAAGCCATTACCTGAGACTTTGAATTTTAATGTTGGCAAAACAAAATTCTTTGCCTTGAAAGTGCCGCTGGCAAAAGAAAACAGGCTGGACGTTGTTTTAACTACTGATTGTGATGGAACAAAGATTTCTATGCATTTAAGTGATGCCAAAATTAGTAATGTAAACAATGCATTCTTTATTAATACCTGGGCTAAATATATCAAGGGTTATGTGAAGTAATTTCTTACTTTTCCGTTATAATCTCAACAGAAAATTTCCTTTTATGTTATTAAAAAAATTAGCAGCAGTTTGTGTTACACTGCTCTTTGTTCAATTGAGCTTTGCACAACCATCTTTTATTAGTGATAGTCTTGATAACTACGTAAAGCGTGGAATGAAGGATGCACAAATTCCAGGTCTTGCCCTTGCCGTTATTAAAGATGGAAAAGTTGTAGTAATGAAAGGATATGGTGTAAGAGAACTTGGTAAAAACGATCCTGTTGATGAGAACACTTTGTTCATGATTGCAAGCAACAGCAAATTATTCACGGCTACATCAATTGCAAAACTGGAAGCTGAAAAAAAATTATCTCTTGATGATAAAGTAAGCAAATACATTCCCATGTACAAAGTTTATGATGAAGATGTTTCAAGAATGATAACTATTCGTGATCTTTTATCACATCATTTGGGAACAAAAACTTTCCAGGGGGATTTTACTTTCTGGAACTCCAATCTTTCCCGTCAGGAAGTTATAACAAGAATGCGCTTGCTAAAGCCTGTTCAACAGTTCAGAAAAGACTTTGGTTATTGCAATTCATGCTTTCTCACCGCAGGTGAAATTATTCCTGTTGTATCCGGCATGCCATGGGAAAAATATATTGAAGAAAATATTTTTAAACCTCTTGGCATGACTAATACTTATGCCTTGACAAAAGATATAGAAACACGAAAAAATGTAGCGGTACCATACACCAACACATTCGGTCAACTTGCAAAACTTCCTTTTGATAAGATCGATGATATGGCGCCGGCAGGAAGTATCGTGTCAAACGTAAAAGATGTGAGCAAATGGTTAATGATGCAGTTGGATAGTGGACGTTATGAAGGGAAACAAATCATACCATGGAGTGCCATACAAAAAACCAGAGACATCAACACTGTTCTCAGTAGCAGAAAATTTGGTTCGGCTCCTACTCACATTCGTGGTTACGGACTTGGTGTTTTCATAAACGATTATGATGGAAGGATGATCTATTGGCACACCGGTGGTGCAGATGGATTTGTGACCAACACATGTTTTGTTCCCGAAGAAAAATTGGCGATAACCATTCTCACTAATAACGATAACCAAAACTTTTTTGAAGCATTGCGTTTACAAATACTTGATGCATATTTAGGAATGTCCTATGTGAACAGGGAAGCGAATGAATTCCGTAACATACAAGCAGCAGAAAAAGAAACACAGGCAAGTATTAAAAAATTACAGGACCGGATAAAAAATAATATGCCTGATAAAAGCCGTGATTTTACTGGCACTTACACAAACAATCTTTATGGTAATCTTACAATAACCAAAGGCACAGATAATAAATTACAGATGAAGTTTGAGCATCATCCCCTTCTTGTTGGCACTTTGGAGTATATGGATAATAACGAATTCATGACAACCTATTCACCTATCGCCTATGGCATTTTTGCATCAAAATTTAAAGTGGAAAATGGCAAAGTGATATCTGTAGAAATAAAAGTGAATGATTTTATAGAATATGATCCTTATGTTTTTGAAAAGAAATAATTTTCAATCTTCTATCTCATTAATCTTTTAATCCCATAAATCATGGTTCAGACAAACTCAATGTGCAAAATCCATTTCAAAATCACCTTTAATTCTTTCCATTGAAGGGTTGAAGTAACCAAACTTCAGATCAGGAAATTCTTCTCTTATAAGTTCCATCATTTGTTTTATGCCAATGCATTCACCTGTATCAGCAACACCAATTTTTTCTAAATACCAGTCAGGATCAATATTAAAGTTTCTCCATTGTATCATCTTTAAACCGGTTTCTTTTATTACCATTCTTAATGCCTCATATTCATCCACGCTATCCGTCATTCCGGGGAAAACAAAATAATTAATGCTCGTCCATCCGCTAAAGCTGTTCACAACTTTCAGGCTTTCAATTATATCATTAAACCGATAATTATTAGGACGATAATAAGGCGTATAAATTTCTTCTCTTACTGAGTTTGTACTTACACGGATACTGTTCAAACCTGCTTCGCACAAAGCTTTTACAGCTTTGGGATCAGAACCATTTGTATTGATATTGATACTTCCTTTATCAGTATGCTTCCTTATTTCAATGATCGCTTCTTTTATTGTTTGCCACATTAATAATGGCTCGCCTTCGCAACCCTGTCCAAAACTTACAATCGGGTAAGGCGCTGTTTCCAAATGCGGAACAGTGTATTCTGTTATCTCTTCTGCAGTTGGTTTGAACATTAGCCTGTCCTGCGTGGAAATGATCGTTTCTTCCTGCGGCTGAAAAGAAATGCAGCCAATACAATTTGCATTGCATGCAGGTGATGTAGGTACAGGACATTCCCATCTCCCCATAAAATAATTTCTGGCAGCAGGACAATGATATGTATTGCAGCAATTATCGGCAAGATGTTTAACTAAACGGTTGTGAGGATAGGCTGATAAATATATGCTTACCCCTTCTTTAATTTTTTCATTTATAAAACCTTCACTCTCCTGCCTTACATCTTTTTCTATTCGTATAGCAGGCACATAAAATTTTTCATTGTACCAACCTGCCGCTGTATAACAAAATAATGGCAAGGTTTCAGCGCCGGGTAAGCTTTCGTATGCGGCAAGGTATAAACCTGTATGGGCCGGGGGAATAAAAGCAGCAACCGCCCATCCTTTTTCACACAAACGCATCTCCCCTGTTTCTGCATCAATGCCAATGCCACGTCGTTCAGGAAGCTCATACAATTGCCCGCCAACTGGTAATTCTATCCACTCATTTTCCTGAACAGGTAAAGCATTCCATCCACTGCGCCCGGTTGCATAAAGAGAAGTGTCTTCAAAAATATTTCCTTTACCGTCAGAGTATAATATGTAGGGAGAATGATTCAATTTGATCTATTTACCAGTTGTTCTTTTGCAAAAGTATTAAAAGCATCTTCATTGATATTTATTGTTGTAATTTCTGCCTGCAGCAGTTTATTATTTTTAAAATCGAGTGTAAGAATATTATCCTTGAGAACAATGTTAGAAAATTGATTCCATTGATATTTCTTTCTGGGGAAACCGATCATTATGATCTCATTTTTACAAAAAGAAAACCTTGTTCCCTTTTCAATTATCTGTAATAACAACAGTAAGAGAAAATAAACCAGGAACAACCAAATAGTATCTAACCAAAAAAGTGATAATAGTAAATAAATAACCGAGTCAAAATAAAATGTTGCTTTATAATGCCTGGTATACAATATTCTGTATAAAGTATACAAAGTGATTATTGAAAGACCTATAATTGCCTGATTTCTGAAAGTATCAACAAATAAAAGATAGATAAAAAATAATGTTTGCAATACAACTATAAACAGTGTGAAGGTTCTGTAAACTTTTAATTTATCATTCCTCAATGTGATATCAAACTTTTGCATCAAAGCTATTTTCGACTACCATTAAATTGCATAATTTAAACAGTACTCTTGCGCCTACATTTTCATCCCATTCATTCGTGCTTATACCAACTTCATTCAGGTCGAAGCCGATTAATTTTCTTCCGCTCTGCAATATTTTTTTAAAAAGATAAAACACCTGCTCGGTCTCAAAGCCTCCCTGAACAGGCGTTCCTGTGTGCGGGCAAAGCTTGGGATCCAGGCCATCAATATCAAAACTTATATAAACCTTATCCGGCAAATGCTTTATAATTTCATCAGTAATTTTTTTCCACGTATCGCCTTCAAACATTCTTTCTTTTATCTCCTTATCAAAATAAGTTATTACCCTTTTATTGCTGTTGGCAACATATTCACTTTCTGATTCAGAATAATCCCTCACACCCACCTGCACTAATTTAATTAGCTGTGGTATCTCAGCAAGTGCATTATACATTATTGATGCATGTGAGTATGTAAAATTATCATATGCTTCCCTGAGATCACAATGTGCATCAATTTGAATGATCCCGAACTCACCATGCTTTTCGGCAATGGCTTTTAAATATCCTAATGGTGTACTATGGTCGCCACCAACAAGCCCTACTAATTTATTTTTTTGCAGCAACTCACTTGTTTGTTCATAAACCCAGTTATTTAAAAACAGGCTTCCTTCATTAACCTCCTTTAAAGTTTTGCTCATAAATTTATTATCAGTAACATCCTGTTCCTGTGAAATATAATTAATATACAATTCAGCTTCTTTACGCAGGTAATCGCTTTTCATAAGGATCTTTTTATCAATATCTCTCATATAAAAGCCCTTTTTCCAGCCATCTTTTATATCCGCATCAGTAAGATCAACCTGAATGCTGGCTTTACATATATGCTCAGGAGCTCTTGCTGTGCCTCCTTTATAGCTTACAGTAACTTCCCAGGGCACGGGCAAAATAACCAGAGCAGCATCTTCCTCGGTGAAAGGCAATCCAAAAATATTGTTGTTAGGATTACCAACTGAATTGGGATCAAAATTGGATATATCTACCATAATAAAATGTCTCTTCTTTAAAAAAAATTGCCTGTAAAGATAACACTGTGGGTCAAACAAAGATTAAACCATAAATATTCATTTCAATTAACAATTACTTTTAAAAAATATATAAATAAGTAAAATCATACACACATTTTGAACTAATTTTGCGGCAGTAAAAAAGAGTAATGAAGACATCACATATAATTATATTGGTAGCTATTGCAATAGCCATTGGAGCATTATTAATGTACTCCGTAGATTTCTCAACATATGATACAATTGAATCTGCTAAAAGCAAACAAGGCAAATATGTTCATCTTATTGCAAAGCTTGATAAAACGCACCCTATTCAATATGATGCTATAAAAGACCCGAATTATTTATCTTTTTATGCGGTTGACAGTCTCGGCGGTTCTGCAAAAGTTATTTACCGCAATGCGAAGCCTGCAGAGCTGGAGCAAAGTGAAAGAATAGTTTTAAAAGGTAAAATGAATGGCGATGTTTTTGAGTGTGACAATATTTTATTAAAGTGCCCTTCTAAATATAAAGATGATAAAAAGCAGTTGGAGAAAACTGTTTCCAAATCTAATCCATAAACCAACTCATGAAGTTTGAAGGCGAACATTTATTACCCGGACAGATTGGTCATTTTTTTGTATTACTTGCGTTTGTAGCCTCCCTGGTTTCTACTATCGCTTATTTTAAAGCATCAAAAACTGAAGATCCTTTACAAAAAAATTCCTGGTTGCGATATGCCAGAGGCGCCTTCTTTACCCAGGTTATTTCTGTATTCACAATTTTTGGTATTATATTTTTTATTTGTTCCAATCATTATTTTGAATACTTCTATGCTTATAAACATGCCTCAAAAGAATTGGAATCAAAATATTTATTAGCCTGCATTTGGGAAGGTCAGGAAGGAAGTTTTTTACTGTGGACCATCTGGCATTCTGTGCTTGGGATAATTTTAATTTTCAGAAGTAAAAAGTGGGAAGCGCCGGTAATGACTGTGATAAGTTTTGCCCAGATATTTTTAGCGCTGATGTTATTGGGTATATATTTTTTTGGAGTAAGAGTAGGAAGCAATCCATTTGTATTAACCAGGAATGAATTGGAGGGTCCGATCTTCAGCCAGCCGAATTATTTATCGTTTATAAAAGATGGTGTTGGACTAAATGTTTTATTAAGAAATTACTGGATGGTAATTCATCCGCCGGTTTTGTTTTTAGGATTTGCAAGTACTATTGTTCCATTGTCTTTTGCTTACGCAGGATTAACTACAAAAAAATTTGGCGAATGGGTAAAGCCTGCACTGCCATGGGCTTTGGTAAGTGGTTGTGTTTTAGGTGTTGGTATAATGATGGGAGGAAAATGGGCTTACGAATCTTTGTCTTTTGGTGGCTATTGGGCGTGGGATCCTGTTGAGAATGCATCTTTGGTTCCATGGCTTATTTTAATTGCAGGCTTGCATTGTATGGCAATTTATAATGCAACAGGCAATTCTCTTAAAGCAGCATTTGTATTTATTATTCTTGCTAATGCATTTGTTTTATACTCTACTTTTTTAACTCGTACAGGAATCTTAGGCGACACATCGGTGCATTCATTTACCGAAGCAGGAATGGCGATGAACATATTGATTGGTTTGTTTGCATTAGCAATCCCAATTCCAATGTTCATTCTCTTTTTTAAAAACTATAAACAAATGCCTTCGGTTTATAAAGAAGAGAATATTTCTTCACGTGAGTTTTGGATGTTTATTGGTTCACTTATCATTTTTTTATCTGCATTATTTATTATAGCAGTTACATCTGTACCTGTTTATAATAAGATATTTAATACAAATATTGCTGATCCGCAAAACAGGGAATTTACTTACAACAAAGTGATGGTTCTTGTTGCAGTGATAATAGGAATACTTACAGCGGCCTCTCAATATTTTAAATATAAACACACAGATAAAAAATATTTTTTAAAGAAGATCGCAATTCCTTTTGCTGTTGCACTTACTATTACAATTTTACTTGCGGTTTTTTATCCCATAGAATATATTAAACAGGGCGCAGGTTTTTTAGGTGCTATCTACCTGGCAATTTTTGCTGCAATTTTTTCTGCCTTAGCAAATGCAATTTATATATGGAGTGTTTTAAAAGGAAATTTTAAAGTGGCTGGAGCTGCCATAGCACATACAGGATTTGCTCTGATGATAGTAGGAATGCTGATATCCTCAGGAAATAAGAAAGTGATAAGTGATAACAGGAAAACAGGTTTATATATTTCTTTTGCACAAGATCCTAAAGGCAGAAATTCGGAAGATCCGCTGGAAAATTTAACGCTGATAAAAATGGTGCCAACACGGATGGCAGAATATGTTGTAACGTATACAGGAGATTCTTCTGCAATAAAAGAAAAAAACCGGTCATTCTATAAGTTAATGGTTGAAAAAAAGGATCTCTCAAATGGAAAGGTTTTAGAAAACTTTGAACTCACCCCTGATGTTTATAAAATGAAGGATAATAACCTAAGCTCAAATCCCGATATCAAGCATTATCTTTTTCATGATGTGTTTACTTATATTTCGTCCTTATCTGACAGAAGCAGTGTAGTTGATACGGCTCAATTTAAATTGCATGAAATAAAATTAGGTGATTCTATTTTTTACTCTAAAGGCTACATGGTTTTAAATAATATCCTTAAAAATCCTGACAATAAAAGATTTCATTTTAAACCCACAGATACAGCGTTGGTAGCAGATATTACAGTTTTTAGTAGAGACAGTACAAGTTATAAAGCTTATCCTGTTCTCTCAATAAATAATTTTGAAATTAACTATAAAGATGATACGGTATTTGCACAAAACCTGTATCTAAAATTAGTTGGTATTACGCAACAAAATAAATTTAAAATAGCCGTAAAAGAATCTGATATACCTGCTGACTTTCTTACGCTGAAAGCTTATGTATTTCCGTACATTAATTTAGTGTGGCTTGGATTAATAATTATGGCTGCAGGGTTTATCGTTTCCATAATCAGGCGGGCTAAAGTAAAACCTTTATTTGCTGCCGCTGCATTAATCGCTGTAACTGCCGGTCTCTTCTACATGTTTCTTTTGGCAAATTAATGCCCTCACCGCGAATCAACTTTGGATATTATTTTACAAATTCTTACCTAAATAAAGGTATTAATAGTTTAAATTTACGTTCAGTATGAAAACTATCGCCTATAAAATAACCGTACTATCTCTCTTTCTGCTTTGTGTTTACACCAAAGGTATATCACAATCAAGATGGGGAGCTAATGATACATTAATTACAGGTGCAGTAGTTTTTGAAGGCGATACAATTGAAGCAAAAGTGCTGGCAGGGGTTTATGTTTTTTCATACGGGAACATGAGTGCAAAGGCAAGGTGGACACGACTTAGAAATGCTGTTTATGTTACTTATCCTTATGCAAAAAGAGCATCCTTAATTCTTAATGATATCAATGCACATCTTGCCGGGCAAACTAACAGAGTTTATATCTCCAATTATATTAACAGCCGTGAAAAAGAATTGAAAAAGCAATTTGCTGATCCCATAATGAACCTGTCTGTTTACCAGGGAAAAATATTAATGAAGCTTATCAACCGTGAAACCGGTAATAACTGCTACAATATTTTAAAAGAATTTAAAGGCGGGTTCACCGCAAGTTTCTGGCAAACTGTTGCTTTCTTTTTTGGAAGCAATCTAAAACAACCTTATGATCCAAAAGGTGAAGATGCAGAAATAGAAAGCATTGTAAAAGAAGTTAGGCGATTGTATGGCTATAATAGTTAATGTCTCTACAAATAGTTAATGTAACTACCCTCTAATAGTTTTGTATTACCTTTGAGCCCAAATACTTACTATTCCATTGCTGCATTTGTAGCTATCAGAAAATGAAATTAGATATACTTGCCTTTGGTGTTCATCCTGATGATGTTGAGTTAAGTTGCAGCGGAACATTGCTGGTAGAAAAAAGGAAAGGTAAAAATGTAGGAATAGTTGATCTTACACAAGGTGAATTAGGTACAAGAGGAACTGTAGAATTGCGAAAGCAGGAAGCCACAGATGCAGCTGTAGTAATGCAGATTGATATAAGAGAGAATTTAGAAATGGCTGATGGGTTTTTTAAAAATGATGAGGAGCATCAGCGAAAAATAATCACTTCCCTGCGAAAATATCAACCCGAAATTGTTTTATGCAATGCACCGGCAGACCGTCACCCTGATCATGGGCGGGCAGCTGACCTAATTTACACTTCAGCTTTTTTATCGGGACTTGCTAAAATTGAGACCACAGAAAACAGTTCTTTACAAAAGGCATGGAGACCGAAATATGTTTTTAATTACATCCAGGACAGGTATTTTCATCCTGATTTTGTGGTAGATATTACAGATGTTTTTGATAAGAAAATTGAAGCGATACAGGCATATAAAACTCAGTTTTATGATCCTGAATCAAAAGAACCGGATACATATATTTCATCTCCGGAATTTTTAGAAAGCATTATTTACTGCTCAAAAATGTTTGGCAAGTTAATTGGCGTGAAATATGCGGAAGGGTTTTTATCAAAAAAGATAATTGGCATACAAAACTTTGATGCATTAATACAAAATAATACCTGATCTATAAACCAATATTCAAATAAAAAAATATTAAATAATACAATGGTAACACCAAAATTTTTACAGGGAAAAGGAACCTTTTATGCTGATATAAAAGCAAGAGTTAATCAATATTTTTCAGAGAAAAAAAAACCCTCTACAGGTGATGTATGGTTATTTTCGAAAGCGATCTTTTTTTGCGTCAGTTATGTTTTTTTATACATACATCTTGTATTTTTTACTCCTGTATGGTGGCTTGCAATTCCTGAATGCCTGTTAATGGCTATGTTTACATCAGCCATTGGGTTTAATGTGATGCATGATGGCGGTCACGGCAGTTTTAGTAAATACAAACTGATAAATAAAATAGCAGGTTTTTCTATAAATTTTTTGGGCGCCAGCGCTATTATGTGGCATATGAAGCATAATATTATTCATCATACTTATACAAATATTGAGGGTGTGGATGATGATATAGAAGCAGGTCCGTTGCTTAGGTTTACAGAAGGGAAAAAGAAATTAAAAATTCACAAATTTCAGCATTATTACTTTTGGTTCCTATATAGTATGCTTCACATTATGTGGATATTTTTTAGTGATTTCAATAAATATTTTAGAAAAAAAATAGGAAATGTTCCTATAAGAAAAATGACTATTAAAGAACATATAGCATTTTGGACAGCAAAGATACTTTACCTTTTTATGGTAGTAGCCCTTCCCATTTACCTGTTAGGATTTTTAAAGTGGCTTACAGGCTTTTTAATAATAAGTATGGTAACTGGGTTTCTTTTAAGTATAGTATTTCAATTGGCTCATACAGTTGAGCATACTGAATTTCCTTTGCCTGCAGAACCTTCCGGTAAAATTGAAAACGAATGGGCACTTCACCAGGTGGCAACTACTGCAAACTTTGCAACAGATAATAAAATTATCACTTGGTTAGTAGGTGGTTTAAACTTTCAGATAGAGCATCATTTATTTCCCAAAATTTCCCATATACATTATCCTGCTATCAGTAAAATTATAAAGCAAGCCTGTAAAGAGCACGGAATCCAATACAATGAATTCAGGAAAATGAGCCAGGCAATTGTATCTCACTATTTTTATATGAGAAGGCTTGGTCTACCCGCCTAAAGAATTCAGATAATAAATTTTTCAATCAATTCATCTATAAGCGCTGCCTGTGATGGATTGATTTTTTGTTTTGCCTCATCCGTTGAAAACCATTCGCCTTTATCTACTTCCGGAATAGATTGAACCTTACCTGATCTCGGCGGCCACTCTATATTTACAAATGTTTCGCATTTGATGGCTGATGCATCTATATTTCCTTCTAATGCCCATGCATAAACTATTTTTCCTGACTTTTGTTTTACCGGGGAAAGCTCAATAAAATCTCCTGAAACTTTGGCTCCTGTTTCTTCTTTAAATTCTCTTATAGCTGCATCCAATGCTTTTTCTCCGTCAGTAAATTCACCTTTGGGTATAGACCATGCCCCCAAATCTTTATTCTTCCAGAATGGTCCTCCATGATGTACAAGAAATACCTGAACCTTATTATTTATTATCCGGTACAACAAAATTCCTGCGCTTTGTTTTTTCATTAATTTGTTTTAAAATAATTTAACATTTTACACCCTGCTATTTATACTTCCGCAGCATCTTTTAAAAGCTTTATTTCTTGTTAAAAATATTTTTTTCAACAACTTCAAATTTAATTTTGACGTATATATCTACAAAAATACCATTTATGCAACTTAAAATTAATCGTTTACTTACGGTTTTGGCACTTGTAATAAGTATGCTGACCGCCTGTAAAAAAAACAACGATGTAGTTGCTAAAACTAATCTTAATCCCAACCCGACACCAGCCTCTACTCAGGTAACCACTGACCCGGAAAAGATAAAGGATTCAGTATTGCTTTATTCCAGAGATGTTTATTTATGGTATAACCAGATACCGTCATCATTTGATGCAAGAAGCTATGCTGACCCTGTGGCAATCATGACTGCTATCCGTCAATACAGTATTGAACCAGGTTTTAGCGCTGCAGTTGATCGCTGGAGCTTTGCAATGAAAAAAACTGAATGGGATAATTTAAGCGGTGGCTTAGGCTCAACATTTAGTGCAACAGATGCAACAAACGGAGATTTTGGATTAGGTGTATTCTTTATAGCTGAAGGAGACCTTAGAGTGAAATCAGTAGAAAAAGAATCACCTGCAGGTTTAGCAGGTATTCACCGCAGTTGGCGAATAACTAAAATAAACGGCAGCACAAATATTACAACTTCCAATTCTACTTTTATAGTTGATGCAGTTTACAACAGCACCCAATCAACTTTTACTTTTATAAAACCTGATGGCAGCACTGTGGATATTGCATTAACTGCTGCACAATATCGTGAGCACCCTGTTTATCTTGATACAGTTTATACAGTCAATTCTAAAAAGATCGGTTACCTTGTATTCAATTCTTTTCTTGGCGATACAACAGAAATTTATAGTGAATTCAATCGTGTGGTTAACCACTTTGCATCACAAAATGTAAGTGATGTTGTGGTTGATCTAAGGTATAATGGCGGCGGATATATATCTGTTCAGGAAAAGCTGGCTGACTATCTTGTTTCATCATCTGCCAATAATAATCTTATGATGAAGCAGCAGTATAATGATAAGTATCCAGGTTATAATACCACCACTTATTTTAAAAAATCAGGATCATTAAATCTAAGCAGAGTATTCTTTATTGTTACCAGCGGAACGGCTTCTGCAAGTGAATTATTGATCAATAATTTAAAGCCTTACATGGATGTAAAATTGATTGGCCCAACAAATACGAATGGTAAACCTGTTGGCTTCTTCCCTATCCCTGTGGGTGACTGGTATATTTTCCCTGTGTCTTTCCGTTCAACTAATGCAAGTGGTGCAGGAAATTATTTTAGCGGCTTCCCTGTGGATTCAAAAGCTAATGATGGAGTAAATAAAGATTGGGGAGATATAACTGAATCATGTTTGGCAAGTGCAATAAAATATATCAGCAGCGGATCGTTCAGGCTTTCAACAGAAAGTTTTCAGGAACAATTACCACAGGTCAAGCAAAGTAATTCAGTGTTAGATGAACCTTCATTTAAAGGTACAATTGATACCAGATGATTATTGAAATGATTGTTAAAGCCATAAACTAAAGAACTGCAATAACCATTTCTTAGTATATTTATAAAATAAAAACAACTTAAAATGCAGTATAAAAACTATAGATTTTTTTTGATAATAATGCTTTCATTAAGCGTTTTTATCTCATGTCAGAAAAATATTAATGCAGGAGGCGCTACAACTCCCACGCCCACTCCTGTTGCATCAGCAAATGATAAATTGGAGGATACCGTTTTATTAGATACTAGAGATATTTATTTATGGTACAGCCAAATCCCTTCTACATTTAATCCAAGAATTTATGCAAACCCTGATTCAATTATGACTGCTATTCACCAGTATAGCATCGAGCCAGGCTTTACTGCTCCTGTAGATCGCTGGAGCTTTGCAATGAGACAAACCGACTGGAATAATTTAAGCAATGGAATTTCAGGAGATTTTGGTATCAACGTATTCTTTTTTAACAGCCCATCTGTTACCACTGATCTACGGGTTAAAACTGTGGAACGAGAATCACCGGCAGGAAAAGCAGGCATAAAAAGAGGATGGAGAATATCAAAGATTAACGGAAGCACAAATATTGACGCTTCAAATACAGCAAGTTTAAATGCTGTTGTTGCTGCTATTTTTAGCAGCACTAATACCTCATTTACATTTGTAAAACCCGATGGCAGCAGCGTGGATATAACTTTAACTGCAGCCGGCTACCAGACCCATCCGGTGCTGGTTGACTCAGTATATACGATCAGTACCAAAAAAATTGGTTATATGGTTTTCAGTTCTTTCCTGGGTGATACCACAGAGATATATAATGAATTTAACCGGGTTTTTAACCGCTTTGCCACTGCAGGTGTGAATGATGTGATCATTGATCTTCGCTACAATGGCGGCGGCTATGGAACAGTTGCTGAAAAGCTTAGTGATTACCTGGCACCCACATCGGTTAATGGAAGCCTGATGTATACAGAAAAATATAATGACAAATATTCTATGTATAATACTTCCCTAAATTTCAAAAAAGCCGGCGTAGTAAATTTATCACGTGTGTTTTTTATTGTCAGTAGCAGTTCAGCCTCAGCAAGTGAACTTGTCATCAATAACATGACCCCGGTAATGGATGTAAAATTGGTGGGAAAAAATAAGACGTATGGAAAACCTGTAGGATTCTTTCCTATTCCTGAAGGTGATTGGTATATATTTCCTGTTTCCATCCGCAACACAAACCAGGTTGGCAGTGGAAATTATTTTAATGGATTTACTCCTAATTCAATAGTTGCTGATGGTTTAGATAAAGATTGGGGAGATGTTACAGAAACAAGTTTAGCCAGTGCTATAAAGTATATAACCACCGGGTCTTTCAGGTTGCAGTCTCAACCGGAATATCAGGAACTACCGGCAGTTACAAATGCTAACTCAATTTTGGATGCGCATTCATTTAAAGGAACAATAAGCACAAACAAAATAGTTAAATAATAGATTATTTTATAAAAGAAATGTCCCGCTTTTTTGGCGGGACATTTTTATTTGGAAGAGGCTTTAGTTTTCTTCTTGTATTTGTGGGGCTTGTATTTCACTTTATTAACTGCCGGAGTTTTTGAAACTACTTTTACAGAAGTTATTTTAATTTGTGTTGAGTCTGATATAGTTTTTTTATGGATCAGTACATCAGCTTTGGCTGACCTTTCCTTAGTCTCTTTATCTTTTGCCAGCTTATCTATATTGTCCTTAATTGTTTGTGAAGAAGCGCTGATGGAAACCAGGATGCCGACAACTAATAAGGTAAAAATTTTCTTTTTCATAATGTATAATTTGTCTTTATAAATTTAGACCAATATCAATCCAAAAGTTTAAAGCAAAATAATATTATGAAATCTTTAAAGGTCAAAACGTCTTTGCGAGGAGCAAAGCGACGAAGCAATCTTATATTAGAGTTACAAATTTATTGCTCCTCAGAGTTACAAAAATTATTGTTCCTCAAGAGCAACAAAATCTTCTCTAACAGGCAAAAAGCAATCTATCACCTTGCATTGTGTAATGGCTTTTCCTGTGTGAGAAGTGTTAGAAGGAATATAAGCTGCCATGCCGGGATATAAAATTTGTGTTTCACCATTTACAGTAAATTCCAGTTCCCCTTCTATTAAAAGTGTCCATTGCTCATGAGGGTGTTTGTGTTCCGGTAAAACAGTTCCTTTATCAACTATTATCTGACCAAACGTTAATTGCTCCGAATGAAAGAATGAACCATTAATTCCATCCCAGATCTTTAATTTGTTTTTTGTGTTGAAGTTTAGAAAAGGCATAGTAAAGTTTTATGCTAATGTAAGGGATATTGATTATGTATTAAGTGCATACAAGAAAATAAACACACACTGCTGTCCTGAGTTTGTAACGCAGGACTTCTCTTTCATAATTGTAGTTTATAAGTCCGTAGTCACAGACTACGGACAGCAGTACTTTTATTATTTTATGATACTAACTAAGAATAGCACGGGAATTTGTAACTTTAATAAAAAGAAAACTTAATGCTCCACAAACAATTTTGGCATACGGTTGATTTAAACAAAGCAATCGATGTTCAATTTAATCTTGAATATGATGACGCAAAAGTCATAGTCACTACTTTACAAATAAATGCAAATTTTGACCTTAATTTTCCAACAAGCCCAGAATTAAAATATCATCATAACAGATGGAAATTTTATGATGAATATGAAGAAAAAATAGGTGATGAATATTTACAAAGATTTAGATACTATGATAATGAATTAATACAATCAATTATCTCTCAAATATTAAAGATAAAAGAACAAGAAACTTCGAAATTTATAAATTAAAGAAATAAACGAGATATAAAAACATTTTTGCATTTGAATTGCATACTAAGTTAGATCCAATCATTATTATTAATATAAACTGTTATGACTGAAACCATAATTGCTGCGACAGAATACGGGATAAGCAATAATGAAATTGTGCCGTTAATTTATTTCCTATCAGACTCAATGCTTGATGACCCATTTAATAAGGTGCCATTTTTTAAGAAAGGGTATCAATTCGTAATTGCCTCATGTCCTTCAGCCGTTGTTATTGCCTTCAAGAGTTCTAAGCAAGACCTTCAATCAACAATTATGAGAAAAGATATAACAGGATTCGAAAAGGCAGGCTATCAAAACTTTGAAGCAAAAAAGACAAGCAGTACAGCATATGCACTTAAGCGTGCCACTGCTGCATCACATGCAGGACTAATTCCTGTATTAGCAGTTCAAGGAATAAGCAAATGGCTTACAGGCAACAAATCAGAATTACATGAAGGGCAAATTTTTTTATTGAACTATGAGATTAAAGGT
>OLLO01000333.1_pt1 | contig 29881 bp, 26 predicted proteins | sample 1604551 | NCBI WGS metagenome assembly OLLO01 (sample SAMEA104055720, study PRJEB20765) | soil metagenome | biome: Arctic tundra; feature: Polygonal ground; material: soil | place: USA | collected 2011-09 | depth 0-0.5 m
CGGGAAGAGATTAAGAAGATTTCTGAAAATCCTGCTTTATTAAGCGATTGGGAAAAAGCTAAACAAGAACTTAAGGTGTAAGTCTCACTCTTTTCCCACTCATCCCATTAATCTAATAAATCATGGTTCAGACAATATTCTGCAATCTGCACAGCATTGGTAGCAGCGCCTTTACGAAGATTATCACTAACTATCCAGCAGTTTAAAGTATTGGGTTGTGTTTCATCTCTTCTTATTCTTCCTACAAATGTTTCATCTTTTTCATGCGCAGTTAATGGCATAGGGTAGATAAAATTATCAATGTCATCCTGTACAATTATTCCGGGTGAGTTACTTAATATTTCTTTTACTTCATTTATTTCAAAATCATTTTCAAATTCAATATTTACACTTTCACTGTGCCCTCCCATTACAGGTATGCGAACACATGTTGCTGTTACCTTGATAGAATCATCACCAATAATTTTTTTTGTTTCATTTACCATTTTTATCTCTTCTTTGGTATAACCATTTTCCAAAAAAACATCAATTTGTGGAATAGCATTTAAATCAATCGGATATTTGTACGCCATCTCACCTTCAACATTATTTCTCTCATTTGTTAATTGGGTAACTGCCTTTACTCCTGTTCCTGTAACACTTTGATAGGTTGAGACAACCACTCTTTTTATTCTATACTTTTTATGAAGCGGGTTTAAAACCAAAACCATTTGTATGGTGGAACAGTTAGGGTTGGCAATTATTTTATCTTCTTTGGTAAGAACATCAGCATTCACTTCGGGCACAACTAATTTTTTTGTGGCATCCATTCGCCATGCGGAGGAATTGTCAATAACGGTTATTCCTGCTGCTGCAAATTTTGGCGCAAGGTAAAGCGATGTGCCGCCGCCTGCTGAAAATAAAGCCAGTTGCGGTTTTGCTGCAATAGCATCTTCAGCAGAAATAACCTTTATTTTTTTACCTTTAAACTCAATTTCTTTCCCTACAGATTTTTGTGATGCCACAGGTAATAATTCATCTACCGGAAAATTTCTTTCTTCCAGTATTTGCAACATTTTGCTTCCAACTAATCCGGTTGCACCAACGACAGCTATTTTCATTTCTAAAAAAATTAAGCTGCAATTTACAAAAACGTAATCAGCAAAAATTAATAATTGTTATTACAAATGATTTTTTAACTTGGAAGATAATTTTTGCAATGAGAAGATTTTTCCTGTTTACCCTCATCATAGTTTTTTTGATAGGTAATACACATGCGCAAATTGCCAACCGGTACGATATTGTGATTGATGAAATAATGGCTGACCCTACGCCACAGGTTGGGCTGCCAAATAATGAGTGGATAGAATTAAGAAACACTTCTGCCAATGCAATTAACCTTCAGGGTTTCAGGATTAGTGATCTTACAGGACAAAGCGGAGCAATGCCCTCCTATGTTTTAAAGCCCGATAGCTTTGTAATTGTATGCACCGGTTCAGCTGTTACTGCCATGTCAGCATTTGGTCCAACAATTTCAGTTACAAGTTTTCCGTCGCTTGATAATAATGGTGACCAGTTATCTCTTATCTCCGCACAGGGAAAAGTTATTCATGCTGTCAATTATAATATCAGCTGGTATCAAAATGAATTAAAAAAAGATGGCGGATGGACATTGGGAATGATAGACACTAAAAATCCCTGCAGTGGTTTTACCAACTGGAAAGCAAGTGTTGATGTGAAGGGAGGAACGCCGGGAAAAAACAATTCTGTTGATGCATCTAATACAGATAAAACGTCACCGAAATTATTACGGGCTTTTGCTGTTGATAATTTAAATATCACATTGGTTTTTGATGAGCCATTAGACAGTCTGAAAAGCGCTACAACAAATAGTTACAGCATCAGTGATGGAATAGGAGTGCCTCAATCTGCAATAACTGTTTCTCCTGTTTTTGACCGGGTAAATCTTAAATTAAATACATCTTTGGCGGTTAATAAAGTTTACATCATTTCAGCAAACAATATAACTGATTGCGCAGGAAATATAATTGGTTTAAAAAATACAGCCGGGGTAGGGTTATCATCTGTTGCAGATAGCTTTGATATTGTTATTAATGAAATATTATTCAATCCAAATTCCGGTGGTGTGGATTATGTTGAGATATATAACCGCTCACAAAAAATAATTGATGCTAAGCAACTCTACATTGCTAACAGAAACAGCACGAATGTTATCAGCAGCATACAGCAATTAAGTACTGAAAGTATTTTACTATTTCCCAAAAATTTTTTAGTGATCACGGAAGACCCTCAAATTGTAATGCAGCAATATGTAACTACCAATCCAGATGCATTTATACAGGTAAGCAGTATGCCATCATTTCCTGATGATAAGGGAGATGTGATTATTTTAAATGCGCAGGGAAAAATTGTTGATGAAGTTATTTATTCAGATAAATGGCATTTTGCATTAATATCAAACACAGAAGGTGTTTCGCTGGAAAGAATAGATTACAATGCCGCTTCTGTTCAAAGTAATTTTCATTCTGCTGCAACATCAGTTGGATATGGTACGCCAGGTTACAAAAATTCTCAATTCAGGATTGATCAGCAGGTGCAGGGAGAAATAACAGTAATACCGGAAGTTTTTTCTCCTGATAATGACGGCATAGATGACTTTGCTACCATCAATTATAGTTTTCCTTCTCCCGGTTATGTAGCCAACATTACAATATTTGATGCTTCGGGAAGGCCTGTTCGTTATCTTGAAAAAAATGCTTTAAGTGGTATTAAAGGAAGCTATATTTGGGATGGGCTTGGAGAAAAGCAACAAAAACTTTCGCAGGGCATTTATATCATCTACACAGAAATATTTAATACTGACGGAAAGAAAAAACAATTTAAGAATACAATTGTGTTGGCGAGAAGAGCTTAATACCGTATAATTTTTTTACATTTTTTTAAAAATATAAAGGCACAAAAATTGCATGAAAAATAGTGATTACCTATTATAGAAATGAAAGTGAAAAATAAAATTCTTCAGGCCGCATTTATATTTATAGCTGCAACAATAATTTTTGGATGTGCAAATACCCGGCATATAAAAAGTGATCAGCCTATAGACACTGCTAATGTGAAAAATATGATCGACTCACAAAGCTTTGTTTTTATACCACGATACGTAAATCCTATGAGCGGCAGGAAAAGATATTTAAGTTCCGGGTTTGAAATTTCAATTTCCAGAGATACAATAGTAAGTTACCTGCCCTTTTTTGGTCGCGGATATATAGCGCCTATAAGCCCTGCAGACGTTGACTTTGACTTTACCTCTACAAAATTTACATATACAATTACGCCTGCTAAAAGAGGATGGAATATTTCTATAAAACCAAAAGATCAAAGATATCTCCAGGAATTATACTTTAGAATTTATGATGACGCTTCCGCTTCGCTTAATATAACCAGCATTGACCGCAGCTCTATTTCGTATGATGGTTATATAACAGAAAGAAAACTATATAAAGAGCAGAAGAAGCAATAATATTCTCCCGATTGTAGTGATATTTACATAAGAAGTAAATTTATTTTTTAATACAAGATTTTGTAAATGAATATTGACTCTCTTTCACTGCTATGGCTACTGCTTATTTTTGCTGGGGCTGCAATTGCCATCTGGATCGCAGGGATAAAGTTAGCAGACACCACTGATGTGCTTGTTTCCCGTTTTGGATTTGGCGAGGCGATGGGTGGATTGATCATCCTGGCCATTGTTACCAACCTGCCTGAGATAGCAATAGTAATAGGCGCTTCGCTTCAGCATAAAATGGGAATAGCAATTGGGAATATTCTGGGTGGTATCGCTCTCCAGACTGTTGTGCTGGTTGTGCTGGATAGATTCGGCTTGGGAAAATCAAGCAGTCTTACTTACAAAGCATCATCACTTGTGCTTGTATTGGAAGGAACGCTTGTGATAGCAGTTCTGGCATTAGTGATTGCGGGGCATGAGCTTCCTGCAAAAATTATTTTCTGGAGAATTACTCCTCCGGGTTTGCTGATATTTATTTTCTGGGCTATCGGAATTCTGCTCATCGCAAAGGCACGAACAAAATTGCCATGGATTGCGAATTTCAAAGTGCTGGGCGGACAAACAGAACCGCATGGACATTCACGTAAGAAAAAAGATGAGCAGGCAAAAATAAAGCACACTACTACTTCCACAATCATTATCATATTTACTATCAGCTCAATTGTAACGCTTATAGCCGGTGTGGCATTGGAAAGATCGGGCGATGCCATTGCAACACATATAGGAATGGGAGGAGTTCTTTTTGGTGCAACGGTTCTTGCAGCAGCAACTTCATTACCCGAAATATCTACCGGCCTTGCATCCATAAAGCTGAAAGATTACCAGATGGCAGTGAGTGATATTTTTGGAGGAAATGCTTTTTTACCGGTGCTGTTTTTATTTGCCACTTTATTTTCAGGACAGGCAGTGTTGCCCGAAGCACAGAAAACTGATATTTATTTAACAGGCCTGGCGATGCTGTTAACCATAGTGTACATCTGGGGGCTTTTATTTCGCCCAAGAAAACAGATCGTTGGTCTTGGTGTTGATTCTTTAATTGTATTGGTGCTTTATATTTTCGGAATTGCCGGCTTGTTTATGATCTCCTGATAATTCATATGTTGGTTCGTGGACACGAACTCAGGGGGAGGGAACCCTTTTTGAAGAAGACAAATTACTTTTTATAATACGGAATAATATCATGATGAATAACAGATTTACTTAAAATTTATATTTATTTAACCAACTGTTCAAGGGTTGCAGCAATACTCTTTAAAATCTCAACATCAATATTTTTACTTTTATCTAATTCTGAATAGTTAAGAACTGCTCTATAATTTCTTTCTTCATCAGGCTCGAATAAAATTTCCTGGCCATTTATATTTACTTTAAATTTATGAGTATAGCCATATACAAATAATGCAGCTTTAAAGATATGTTCCTGACCTTTATAATCTACGGGTAAATCAAATTCATCATTCATTTAACGCATATATTAAATTTGTATTTTGCAGTATACAATTTAGAATTATATGAAAAAAATAATATTCATAGCAATTGTTATTTTCGGTTATACATCAATATTCTGTCAAACTAAAATATCTGTTGATTCAGTTTCAAAATATGTCGGTGAAACAGTCATGGTATGTACAAAAATCTTTGGAGGAAAATATTTAGAAAACGCTAAAGATGCTCCAACCTTTTTAAATGCCGGGGGCAATTATCCAAATGCTCCATTAACCATTGTTGTATGGGCTGAAGCAAGAAAGAGTTTTAAAAACAAACCTGAAGAATATTATACAGGTAAATCAGTTTGCGTAACCGGTAAGGTTGAATCGTTTAAGGGTAAACCTCAAATTGTGATAACCAATGAAAGTAAGATTGTGGAGCAGATAATGGACAATGCTGATATAAAAGACCCGAAGTAATTTGTAAATGCTAATCGGCCATGGTCAGTGAGGGCACCGACTATGGATTAAAACAGAAAGAAAACTATATACAAAGCCGAAGAAACCAGGTAATGATCCGGGTAAAGAAGATGATTTTGTAGCCATCTGAAACAATTGTTCATAAATCAAACATTTTTTTGTTTGAATATCAAACATTGTATATTTTTATATTCTTAACTAAAAACTTTCAGTATGCCAACTACCCTTTCACAAAAAGAAATAGGGAAAAGAATTATGGAATTAAGAAAAGCAAAAGGATTATCCCAGAATGAACTGGCAAAGGAACTTACAATTCCCCGCTCGTCATTGGCGCAAATAGAATTGGGCAACCGTTCTGTAGATGTAAGAGAATTGCTCAGGCTGTCCCACTTGCTGGAATTTTCCCTGGATGAGTTTGCAGGAAAAGATTTTACATCGGTAAAAGAAGAATTGAAAGAAGAGAAGATTACAAAGAAAAAACCTCAGGAACGGATATCAGTGCCGCACATGAAACTTTCTATATTCAAAAATGTTTTATTGTATATACTGGAACGCTGTGCAGGTAAGCCTAACGTAGGCGAAACTGTTCTATATAAATTGCTTTATTTCTCCGATTTTAATTATTATGAATTATATGAAGAGCATTTATCCGGTGCCCGTTACCGCAAGCTTCCTTATGGTCCGGTTCCCCTTAGTTTTGAAAAAATTGTAAACAGCATGATTGAAAAGGGAGAAATTAAAAAAATAAAAACAGAATATTTTAATAAGCTGCAAACAAGGTATCTGCCATTACAAAAGGCTGACCTTACTAAATTACTGGCAAGCCAAAAGGAAGTGATAGACAAAGTGATTGAGCAAATGAGCGATTGGTCTGCGGCAAGCATTAGCCATTATTCTCATAATGATATGCCATGGAAAGCATCTAAAGAAGGTGAAATAATAAGTTATGAATTGGCATTTTATCGTGAGCCTCCTTTTTCTGTAAGAAATTACGGTAACGAAATTGAAGAGCCATGACCTTTGAAGAACTGGAAGAGTTTAAAAAAGATTTAAAACAGTTGCTGAAAAAATACAGGACCCTGAGCGCTGATATTGAAACAGTAAAAAGGGTTTTGACAATTGAACCTGATGAAAGGCCTCCGTTTAGTTTTAGAATTAGTGATTTGAGAATTACAACCTGTGTGATTAAGGTAAAAAAAATTGCCTGCCGTGCTTTAAAAGGAAGAGGCGTAAACTCAGGATTGCGATTGATATATGCATACTTTGAAAAAGAAGGAAGAATTGTAATGATAGAATTGTATCATAAGAATGATAAAGAGAATGAGGATAAAGGGAGGATTAAAAAGCATTTTAAATAATTAATCATGCCGGCTTAACGTCCTGCGATCACGCCCAGGTGTGATCGCAATGACGTAATCACCGAATGGCAAGATTGAAGCGTGGCTTATAGCTTAGCTTCTTGTGCCTTCTAAAAGAACCATAAATCTTTAGTTAGTTCAATCTTAAAAATTTGCAATGCACAAGAAGTCAGCATACAAAATCTTCACCTCATTCTTATGCCATATAGAGAATTACTGTTTAGGCAATTTGCGTTTTCTTTTTTCAAAATATTTCTTCAATTGTTCAAAGTTCATGCCTTCAGGAGGTGTAACATTATTAATTAATCAAAATGCAGCATCTTAACTCACTCCTACAATTTTTCCGTCCACCACATCAATAAAATTCGCCTGTGGTACTTTAGGTAATCCCGGCATCCGCATCATTTCCCCGCATACAGCCACAATAAAACCGGCACCCTGGGTAATCACCAGATCATCAACATCTATTTTAAAATCACCATCCAAACCGCTTATCGCTGCATCGTCAGTAAAAGAGTATTGTGTTTTCGCCATACACACCGGCAGATGCTCCAGTCCCAGTTTTTTTATTTTCCGGATCATCTCCTGTGCTTTTTTATAAAATACCACAGCTTTACCACCATATATATTTGTTACAATCTTCCTGATTTTGGTTTCCACATCATCCGAAAGTTCATAGGTATAGCGCAGCGGAGGTGATGGGTCCTTACAAATATCCACCACCGCCTGTGCCATTTCACGGGCGCCTTTACCACCCTGCATATAAGCATCATTTACCGCGAAAGCCGCTTCCTTTTTATTGCACCAGCTTTGTATAAAATCAATCTCTTCCTTTGTATCAAAATGATACCTGTTCAGCACTACCAGCACTTTCTGGTTAAATGTTTTCAGTATGGCAATATGCCTTTCCAGGTTTTGCATTCCTTTTGCAAGGGCAGTCAAATCCGGCAACATCATTTTATCTTCCGCTATACCCCCGCTCAGTTTTAGCGCCTGGGAGGTGGCCACCAGCACACTCATGGCCGGTTGCAATCCTGCTTTCCTGCATTTTATATTGAAAAATTTTTCAGCCCCTAAGTCGCTGGCGAAACCAGCTTCGGTGATCACATAGTCGCCAAACTGCATGGCTGTTTTGGTAGCCATGATTGAATTACAGCCATGGGCAATATTGGCAAACGGCCCACCATGCACCAATGCGGGACAGCCTTCCAGCGTTTGCACCAGGTTGGGAAACATCGCATCTTTTAATAGCGCCGTGATAGCCCCGGTTACTCCGAGATTTTTAGTAGTAAATGGTTCGCCGGCAAATGTAAATCCAAGTAACATTTCATCTATCCGTTTGCGAAGCTCTTCCAATCCTTCAGCAAGGCAAAGAACAGCCATAAGTTCGCTGGCCGCTGTAATAACAAATCCCGTTTCTGAAGTTATGCCATTATTGGGTGTATCAAGAGCGGTAACTATTTTGCGCAACACACGATCATTTACATCGAGACAACGTTTCATTAAAACTGTTTTGATCCCTTCGGGTTTGCCCCGGTTAAAAAAACGGAAATTATCCATTAACGAAGCCAGTGTATTATTGGCTGCTGTGATTGCATGAAAGTCGCCGGTAAAATGAAGGTTAATGTCTTCCATGGGTACTATTTGCGAGTATCCCCCACCGGCTGCGCCGCCTTTTATACCAAAGCATGGACCCAATGAAGGTTCACGCAGGGCCAGCACTACATTTTTATTAAGCTTTTTTAACCCATCTGCTAATCCGATGGAGGTGGTTGTTTTGCCTATACCAGCTTTGGTAGGTGTTATAGCCGTAACCAATACCAGTTTGGAGGCAGCTATCCTTTCTTCATCAAACTGGCTGATATTCACTTTGGCCTTGTAGTTACCGTAAGGCACCAGTAAATCAGCGGGTAGCCCCATGTCAGCAGCTACTTCTGTTATCAACCGCATGGGTTTTTCGTTTGCTATTTCATAATCTGATTTCATTTAAAATTTTTTATGGCTTTTAAAAAAGATGAAACGATAAAAATATTTACCTGAACAATTTGCAGTTTTTTAAGTTAAAGAATACTGATTATCTTCAGCAGGAAAGGTGATCGTTATCAGGTAGTGGATAAAAGCCCCTTCGCCTGCGTTGGCGTTGTCACCAACATCATTCGTTGATTAAAGCCTCCCATATACACGATGATGATAGTAGAACTACAACTGGTTACAAAAAATATTAAACGCTTTCAGATTTTTTTGGTTGCTGCCGGAAAATTGTTGACAGCAGGTTGTAGAGTTCGGGATGTTTGGTTTGTAAAAGGTCAGGGCGTTCAAAAAAATATTCTGATACCACTGCAAAAAATTCGGCCTGGCTGATAGTGCCGTATGGGTTAATGTCTGACCGCTCTGCAATGATGTGTTGTATCTCCCGTTGCATAAGATTGAGCCACGGTAAAATATATTGTTTGCTAAACATAAACTCAGGAATACCATCCACAGAACCATCTGTTTTATCAATGAGGTGCACAAATTCATGAATAGCTACATTATTTTTTCCGGTGTTGTTTATAAAACCTTCTCTCAATCCCTGTTTTGAAAGTATCATAATATTCTGGTAAGGCCCGGTACCAATCACTCCCAGTGTGTTGCGATCTTCTTCAGCAAAAGTTTCATGATTGAATGAATTGGGATAAAGCAATACTTCATTAAGGTTAATATATTCCCAATCAGGAAAACCAAAAATAGGTATGATGGCGCTGGCGGCTATCAGTACTTTATCTAAATCTTCAACTGTTGTTTTTATTCCGGTAACTCTTACCCGTGATAAAAAAAGCAGCATGCGATCTTCAAACTTAGTTTTATTTGCGTGATCCAGTTCTTTATAAAATGCCACATGCTCATTTAGTAATCTCCTGTATGTTTCGGGAAATGACTCTATCGGTTTTGTTTTCTTTTTACCAAATAAAGCAACTGCTATCAGAATAATAACAGCCAATACAATACTGCCTGCAACAATTTCCATGTCTCCAATATAGCAAGCTTTTTATTAATGCTTTGTTATGGTTTTCTGTGGCGAAGTTTTTTTTCTTAGTCAATCTTTATTAATAAACCCCCGAATGAAGAAACTTAATAAGTATATATCAACCTTCTCTATGACGTGAAGTTGGTTACAAAATCATCTTCACCTCATAATGGTGGGGATTGCCACTCACGCCCAGGCGTGATCGTAATGACGTGAAGTTGGCTAAAAAAATTTAAACAAACGCAAACGCAAGTTGTGGTGAAGAAACACGATGATGTATTGGCACATCATTGTTTGAATTATGAATATGATAAACCGCTGTTTCTTGATACCTGGATGCTACGATCATTTTTACGCCATCAGCATGCTCATTAAATAACTGCTGCACAAGGTGAGGACAATTATTATTTTTTGAAAGGTGCGATAACAACAGGTGACTCATAAACGAGGGCTTGTGCGCTGTAAAAAGTTTCAGCGCCTGTTTATTGCTAAGGTGTCCTTTGTCTCCGCGAATACGACTTTTTAAAAAGTATGGATACCCGCCCTGTTCCAGCATAGTATCATCATAATTCGCTTCCAAAAAAGCCGCATGGCATTGCTGAAAATGATCAATTACATTTTTGCATGGAGTACCAATGTCAGTAAATACGCCAACTTTTATTTGGTTGCAGCAAACAACAAAACTATAAGGGTCCGCAGCATCATGAAATTTTGGGAAAGCAGTTATTGAAAGATTGCCGATAACAATTGGCTCATGCGCTGTGAAAAATGTTACCAAATGTTTCTGCAGCCTGAGCCTGCCATACCTAAGCGTGGCGTGGGTTATATAAACAGGTAACTGATATTTTTTGGTCAACACCTGCAACCCGCTGATATGATCAGTATGTTCATGCGATACAAAAACAGCTTTCACTTTATGCATGCTCAGCCCGAGCCGCTTCATACGTTTTTCTATTTCGCTGCATGATATGCCTGCATCTACAAGGATGGCTTCGGTTTCGTTACCAACATAATAGCAGTTACCGTTACTCCCGGAATTTAATGATGTAATAAATAAAGACATAAGCAACAGAACTTACTTCTCAGGATTCAGTACTGCTTTAATATAGTTTTGCATATTGAAATATTTTTTTGCAGTTTGTTGCAGATCCTGAACGCTTAATGCATCAACCTTTTTTGAATAATCAAGTATCCACATCGGGTCATCATGTTCAATCCATGAAAGGCTTAAACCATCAAGCCAATAATCATTTTGTTTTAGCTGGTCCTGGTATTGTTTTCGCAAAGTCTCTTTTACTTTATCAAGATAACTCTGCTCAATTCCATTAGTCTGTGCATTTTTAATAAGATCTAAAGCTGCCTTGGTAAGCTTATCAACATTTTCCGGTCCGCATGGAAAACTTACAGTAATAGAATAATGATTATAAGCTCGGTTAATAATGCTTCCACCCATTCCGCCTCCATAAATTCCTCCCATTTCTTCTCTCAGCTTCTCAATAAATTTTATGTTCAATGCGTCCAGCAGCGCTTTCAATTTTAAATTTTCACCCTGGCTGTAGGGAGCTTCGCCGGTAAATATTATTCTTACCTGGCTTTGTTTTGCAGCGCCTTTATAAATGGTAGTTTCTACAATTCCTTTTACAGGTCTTAGTCCTTCATCAGTAAATTTATTTTCTTTTTGTGATGAAGGAAGACTGCCCAAATATGTTTCCAGCAAAGGTTTTATTTTGTTGACGTCAATATTGCCCACGAATGTAAAGTGCATTCCATAAGCGTTTCCGAAAATTGTTTTATAGATACTTAATGATCTGTCAAGATTTATTTTATCATAATCTGATGCTTGCGGAATGCCACCTGCCCATGGATTATTATTAAATTCTATCTTGGTTAAAGTGTCTGAAAAATAGATGGAAGGGTTTGCTTTCATATTCGCTACAAATCCTTTCTGTGTATTGATGTATGATTGAAACAGATTCTGATCTTTTCCTGGTTGGGTAAAATATAGATTTGTAAGTTGTAAAAAGGTTTCAAAATCTTTTACACTGCTGCTTCCTTGTATTCCTTCATCGTAAGTATTGATGTATGGATTTACATTAACTGTTTTGCCTGCTAAAAATTTTCGGAGATCAATAGGCGACATATCTTTTATTCCCATTGCAGAAACGATTTGCGCTGCGTTTTGTGCATTTTCTTTATCAGCAAGTCCGTAATTATGTGAGCCTCCCCAGCGCCATGCGTCCATTTGTATATCATCATTTTTAAATTCGGTAGGCTTTAACGTTATGGTGATTCCATTGCTAAATGTAACATCAGTAGTTCCCAATACAGCATTGGCTTTTTCACCGGTAATTTTACCCGGTGTTGGTTTTTTATTCATTAATGTTGATGCTACTGCTTTTTCCTGGTAAGGTTTTACAGTAAGATTGTGTGCTGCTGCCACTAAATTTAATAATTCAGTGTTAGATGGTAACTGAGCCATATTTGTTTCAGGCGCAAGAAGCAAAGCAAATTTTCCCTGTGTAGATTCTGTTTTTTTAGCAAGTGCATTTACTTCGGCTAAAGTTATAGTTGGCAACACCTGTTTTATAAAAGCATTGCGGTTGGTAATACCTACAATGGGTGCACCGGAAAGATAATTATTGATGTAACCCTGAACCAATATGGCTGATTCTGTTTTGTCTTTATCAGCAAATGCTTTTTCTGTTTGAGTTAGCAAACTGGCTTTAGCCCTGTCTAATTCAGTTTGAAGAAAACCAAATTTTCTCACGCTTTCTGTTGTGCTCACCAATGCATCAATAGCATTCTTTACCGGCTTATCGCCTACTGCCGCAACCGAAATAAACGCTCTATATCCTCTTATAAAATTTCCAAATGAAGTACCGCCAAATAAAAAAGGAGGATCTGGTTGCTGGGTTAATTCATTCAACCGCTGGTTGATAAGAGAATTAAATAATCCTTCCACAATTGTTTCTCTGTATTTTGCCCATGTATCTATTGGTTTTGCTTTTTCAACATAATTAAATATCTGCAGAATTTTTATCGTCTGCTCTTTATCGGTAAGCACCATGCCTGTATTCTGTTTTCTTTCTGCCATGGGAATAATAGCCGGTCTTGGAATTTCCTGAATAGGATTTTTAAACTGGTTGAAATGTTTTATTATTTCCTGTTCTGCCAGTGCAGGATCAATATCTCCTACAACAACTACAGACATCAGGTCCGGACGATACCATGTTTTATAAAAACGAATGAGAGATTCTGCCTTAAAATTTTGTATGATGCTGTCTTTTCCTATCGGCAATCGTGTTGAGTATTGAGATCCATTAAATAATTCAGGGAAATATTTTTTGCCCATGCGTTCACTGGCGCCTTTGCCCAGGCGTGATTCTTCCAGCACAACGCCACGTTCTTTATTTATTTCTGCTGTATCCAGCAATGCATTTTCTGCCCAGTCTTCCAGTATGGTAAAGCCTTTATCAATTTTATCAGGATCATCAGATGGTATAGGAAGTATATATACTGTTTCATCAAAACTGGTATAGGCATTAAGATCTGCGCCAAACTTTACTCCGATGGATTGCAGGTAACTTATCAGATCATTTTTTTCAAAATGTTTTGAGCCATTAAAGTTCATATGTTCCATCATGTGTGCCAGCCCTTGCTGGTCGGGTTGTTCCAGAACAGAGCCGGTATTTACTACCAGCCGAAGCTGAATTTTTTTTTCTGGCTTTGTATTTTTTTTAATGTAATAGGTTAATCCGTTAGCAAGCTTGCCAACTTTTACATCAGGGTCAATTATCAATTTTCCATTAAGATCAAATTGAGAAAAACAAACCTGAGTAATAAAAGTAAATAGCAATAGCCATAGGCTATACCGCAGTAGTTTTGTGTTGTTCATGATTAGTGTTTTAGTGTTAAATTTCGTGTAATATAATTAAATTATTTACATTAAAGAGAGGAATTAAAATGTGGAACGGAACCCCCCAAAAAATAAAATAATCTTAACTTTAAAAAAATAAAAATTATGGTAATGAGCAACAATCAAAATCTTGAAATAAAAGCAGCGCTTACCATGCTTAAGCCTGTGCATGAAGTGTTTGAAGCCATTGCTGATCCTTCAAAAATGCATCTTTTATTTTCCTTCATGCATTTTGACTACAGCCAAAGCCATGCGCAAACAGCATCACTTTCTCACCCTTTCCTGTTATGGTTACATTATTCCGTTGTAGAATATTATTCATTCCTAAAAAAATGTTCGGTGTTTTAAAATTCCCTGCTTCATTATAAATCTATCGGCTTTAATCTTGGCACTAAAAAATGCTGTTTTGTTTTGTATAAAAAACTATAGACAATTGAAGATTCTGATCTTTTAAACTATCATAAATTACAAGTCAGTAATCGGTTTGTATTTAGGTACCAGCGATTTCATTACTACCCATGCAATAAGATATGCAACAGCGCATATGGCAAACATGATTGTATAACCGGTTTGTATATGTCCTAACGCTTTGTAATGATCAAATAATGCACCTCCTAATTTTGATACCAGTACACCACCAAATCCACCTGCCATGCCTCCGATACCAATAACAGAAGCGATAGCTTTCTTGGGAAACATATCTGAAACTGTAGTGAATATATTGGCTGACCATGCCTGGTGAGCGGAAGCACCAATACCAATCAAAATTACGGGTATCCAAAATGTGGACGCTCCCAATGGTTGTGCCAGTAAAACGAGCAAGGGAAAAAGAGCAATGAGCAGCATAGCTTTCATACGTCCGTCATAAGGTGTGTATCCTTTTCTAATAAAATACATAGGAAACCACCCTCCACCAATACTTCCTACCATCGTCATGCTGTAAAGCACTGCTAAGGGAAGCATAATTTCTGTGCCTGTCATTCCATATTGTGCCTCGAGGTATTTGGGCAACCAAAATAAAAAAAACCACCAAACACCATCCGTCATAAATTTACCAAATGCAAATGCCCATGTTTGTTTATATCCTAACAGCTTGAACCATGCAACTTTTTCTTTTGCTCCAATTTGTTCATCAGCGGTTACGGTATCCTGGTTGTCGCTTTTAATATATTCAAATTCTGCTGCAGATAATCGCTTTTGGTTGGTCGGTTTATTATATAACCATATCCAAAAAAACATCCATAAAAAACCTATAGCACCAATAAGTAAAAATGCCGTTTGCCATCCCCAATGCAATGCGATCCAGGGAACAGTGAGTGGTGCCAGGATTGCACCTATATTTGATCCGGAATTGAATATGCCTGTAGCAAAAGATCTTTCCTTTTTAGGGAAATATTCTGCAGTTGCTTTTATAGCAGCGGGGAAGTTGCCCGACTCTCCAATGGCCAATACAGCCCGGGAAATCATAAAGCCGATAATAGAAACAGGTATTGCTGCCAAACCAACCCAGCCAAGAATATTAGAAAAAGTAGTACCGATCGGAATTGCAAAAGCATGCATTACAGCGCCTATTGACCAAATACTAATAGCCCATACGAAACCTGATTTGGTACCTAATTTATCAACTACCCGCCCTGCAAATAACATAGAGATCGCATAAACAAATTGAAATACGGCAGTTATATTAGCGTAGTCTGTATTAGTCCATCCAAATTCTTTAGAGAGAGTAGGTGCCAAAAGACTTAATACCTGGCGGTCAAGATAGTTTACGGTAGTGGCGAAAAATAATAATCCACAAATCGTCCACCGGTATTTTCCAATTTTTTCCATTTGATAGTTTATGTAATAAAACTAAGGAATTAACTTCTTATATCCATACTTCTCAAAATGTGAGAATAATTAATTCTGCAGGGCAGCAAAATTTATTCAGGCATTATAAAATATCCTGGTGATAATTCCACTCAATCAATTTACATAAGCAATAATATTTCCGCCGGAATATATCAGTTAGAACTGAGCGGTAATGAAATTAAGATGACTAAAAAGTTATTCAGGAATTGATCATCACGCAAAGTTTTCTTCTCAAATAAATTATTCTTTTTTTCATGGAGATTAAAACAACTTTGTAACTCAATTATCTCATCATTTCATTTCAGTATCATGACAAAAAAATATTTTATTTCTATCCATTTATTGGTTCTTATACTTTGTACACCGCTTTTAAATTTTGCGCAAAAAAATGATTCAACACAGTTGATGAAATCTGTTGCATTTGATTGGAACATGATCAATGCAGTGCAAACAAAAACGGGTGAGAGGCGGCAGTTTTTTAATTCAACTACATCAACCTTAGATAATTTGGAATGCCATGTAACAACTTTAAATCCTGGTGAATCAGCTCATCTTCCTCACCAGCATCCTGAAGAAGAAATGACTATTGTAAAAGAAGGAACCGTTGAAGTTTTAGTGAACGGAGAATTGAAACGTGTTGATCCGGGGTCTGTTGTATTCCAGGCTGCTAACCAGTTACACAGCATTAAAAATGTTGGTAATACTCCTGCAACTTATTTTGCTATAAAATGGAAATCTTCAAAAACAAGTGAGGCTGTTAAAAAGAATTAGCGTTTTAGTAAATGAAGTTTCTTTACTGATTTTGTTTTGCAAAGTCAGCGGCGAATTTATTAATATTCTCTGTTGAGATTGTTCTTACCCCATTGTCTACAACTATCCTATACCGAAAGGTTACTGATTCTCCTTTTTTAAGTTTTAATTTTTTTTCATTCTTTCCATTGGTAAAAATTTTTTCTCCCAAAGGATTTGCAGCAAACAATCCATAGCCCCGTGCATGCCAGAAGGTTGGATAGTTAGGATTTTTTGGATGATCAATAATTACAATGCTAACGGAATCATCCATCTTTCCGTAAACCTTGCACCAGCGGGCTCTTGTGCTCCATGCACTATCTCCTGCAATACCTTCACTGGTAATATAATTTCCGTTAGCAACATTATCAGTACCACCTTTTACAATGGTTACGTTGCCTTTATCGTCTGTAAATTTTTGATCTTTGGTCGTAGGAATTTGTAACTCATGTGCAAGCCTTAAACCCAACAAACCGTCTTTTGCATCTGCAAAATTAACTTCAGTGTTTGCCTTTAAAACAGTAGTACGATCAATGATCCGCTTGTGACCAATTTGGCTAAATTCAAAACGTGTTGTCTCTTCAAGCAAGGTTTCATTTTTTTGATTTGTCCAGTTTGCATGATAAGATAATATTCCTTTTACTCCACTTGTTGTTTCAAGGATCCGATCTGTTTTTATCCATCCATATAAATTCTTTTTTTCTTTTGGAATAGCATAAGAATTATTCCAGAAGTCTAAACCATTTACATTTTCATAATTAAACCAGATACCAATGTGATGCGGATGATCAGTAGGATCACCGGGTTTTGGATTTAAAGGAAATCCTCTTGTAACATCAGTACCATCAACAGTAAAGACGGGATACAAAACAGGTTTCTCTAAAGTATCAGGATATAAAAAACTGGTGAATAATTTATCACCAACAAATACATTTATTTTTTTTCCTTTTTGATCTTTTACAATTTTTATCATTTCATTTTTTTGTGCAAATGAAATTGAAAATAAAATAGTGCTGAAAAAAATCACTGCTATACTTTTTAAAGAATGCTTCATAATTGAATATTCATTTATCAAATTAATATTTAAAGATCTTGCCGCCTGCCATCACTTCCTGTGTTTTCTCATCAAAGGTTACTTTAGCTCCGGTATGCACCGCAGCATTTGTCATAATGGTTGCAATAGAATGACTGTAACCTGCTTCCACAGGGGCATTGGGAGTTTTACGACTGCGAACACATTCCATCCAGTTGCGAATATGATTTGATGTTAGTTTATCACCGCCGGTATTTGCAGTCACAACAACTTTCTCTACATCAGATAAACTCATCTCAGGTAATAAAAATGGTTCCATATTCATTGCTGCTGCCATAGACTTTGTCAGTCCGCCTTTGGAAGAAACTTTATTGGTGTTCAGATTTAATTCTCCGCCATTTGAATAATAAATTTCTGCAGGATTTTCGTCACCGTTGTGCATACGTGATGAAAAGGTTACCTGGAAACCGGATGTTGGATCTGTAATAGGTCCATAATCCAAAACAGCAGTCATGGTATCCCAGTTTTTTCTTCCATCCTTCCACATATAAATTCCTCCGTTGGCAACAACACTCCTCGGGTGCTGAAGGCCGCTAAACCAATGTACTGTATCAATCTGGTGACTCATCCATTGCCCTGGCAACCCTGAAGAGTATGGCCAGAATAAACGGAACTCTAAATATTTTCTCGGGTCAAAAGCTTCATAAGGCCTGTTCAATAAAAACCTTTTCCAGTCTGTATCTTCTTCCTTTAATTGTGGAACCAAAGCCGTTCTGCGCCAGCGTCCGGGCTGATTTACATTCCACGTTAACTCAACCATTGTGATAGCGCCAAATTTTCCTGACTTTATAAATTCGTTTGCTGCATGATAATTAGCACCGCTTCTTCTTTGCGAACCTATTTGCACAATTCTATCAGATGCTTTAACTGCTTTTAATGCGGCACGGGCATCTTCCATTGTTTCAGCAAATGGTTTCTCTACATAAGCATCCCACCCGTATTTTACAACTTCAACAGTATGCAGCGCATGTTGAAAATCCGCGGTACTTAAAAATACTGCATCCACTAATTTCTTATTATACATTTCTTCATTGTTCCTGCAGGCTGTTATATCATGCTGCATTTTTTCTTTCCAGAAAGCGGCACCTTCTTCTCTTCTTTTTTTCCAGATATCAGAAACAGCAACGATCTCAAAATTCAAATCTTTATAATGATTCATGAAGGAAGGGGCATGAGAACTTTTATGCCTATCCGAAAAGCCTACAACGCCAACCCTTACACGATCGTTTGAACCCATTATCCTGTTATAGCTTTTTGCGCTGAATCCTGCTTTGGCAGCGAATATACCTGCTCCAGCTAATGCTGATTGCTTAATAAATAACCGACGTGAATTTTTCATACTCAAGATTTAATTTATTTAAGTTCTTTTATTTTAATGCTTCTGAAAGAAACGTTATTGCCATGATCCTGTAAAAGAATATGACCTTTTTCTGCCATTCCGAAGTTAGGCCATTTTTCAAATTTACTTCTTGCCACAAGTGCATAAAAATATTGTGTGCCGCGTTTGTAATCAAGCATCTTCCAGCCATTGAGCCAATGTTCAATTCTTCCATCAGGATAAACAATTACCATTCCCCTGTTCCATTCGCCAACTTTTCTTCGTGCCCTTGGCTCTTTGATGGAGGGAATAAGATCATACAAAGAACCAAGAGTTCTGTTGCCAATTGACCCCAGCTTTGCATCCGGATGGTTATCATCATCCAGAATTTGATATTCCAAACCAATAGCAGAGCCTTCGTTGTTTTCTTTTTCTGTTACAAAATATTTTACGCCGCTGTTAGCTCCTTCTGTTATTTTAAAATCGAATTGCAAAATAAAAGCAGCGTATTCGCCGGTTGTTACAATATCACCACCATTTGCTGCCTCAGCCCCATTTGATGTAAGCACAGATAAAACATTGTCCTTAATTTCCCATCCCTTATCAGGAAAATGATCTTTGTATGCGCCACGCCAGCCGTTGGTTGTTTTACCATCCCACAATAATTTTACTCCATTTTTTTTCTCCTGTTCTGATAAATTATTAGGAAGAAGATTTACAACAAATACAGTATCCGGCGGAGAGAGTTTTAAATTATTTGTTTTAATGCGGATGTTACGCCAGTAAATTTTTTCTCCCACATCTTCAGGCTTACTTATCTGGTGAACCTGTAATGCAATAAAACCTTTTGGTGTCATATCATCTACAAGGTTGGCTGCTGACATGCCATTGATAAATGTTCGCATAGAATTGCCAATACATTCTATTCTGCACTTATTCCATTCTCCTTTTTTAAAAGCTGTTTTTGCAGAAGGATTATAATCCATGGGATAGAGCCAGTCCCGGCGTGCCTCATCATAAATTCCTGCTGTCCATCCACGCTGCGATGGGTCAATCTCAAATTGATAGCCATGCACTCTTCCGTTCATGTATGTGGGATTGCTTTCACTGCGAAACTGTACGCCGGAGTTCATTTTATTGTTTAGCCTGAATTCAAATTCAAGAATAAAATTTCCATAATTTTTTTCAGTTGCAAGAAAAGAATTGGGTTCATTTAAAACAGTTGTTCCAACTATTTCTCCATTGATCACTTCAAATTTTGCATGACCATTTAATGCCTTCCATCCTTTAAGATCTTTGCCATTGAAAAGATCCTGCCATCCGGCAGAGGATTGAGCAAATGACAAGACTGAAACAAAAAGGAAAAAAAGGAAGCACTGAGTTTTTAGTTTCATAAAAGGCTTTGTGATTGTTGGATAAACTTACTATTATCTGGTGATTATTTAAAAAAAACGATTGAGCCTTTATTAGCGAAGAAATTAACGCCTCATATCCATACTTCTCAAAATTCCCATTTCAAGCCCACGCAGTTCTGCCAAACCTCTCATGCGGCCAATACATGAGTAGCCGGGATTTGTTTTTTTATTTAGATCATCCATCATTTGATGACCATGATCAGGGCGAAAAGGAATAGGTGCATTTACTTTTTGTTGTATTTGCAGAATCTCTTTCATTACAGCATACATATCAGTATCGCCATCTAAATGATCAGCTTCGTAAAAATTTCCATGTTCATCACGTTTAGTATTTCTTAAATGAACAAAGTGCATTCGTGTGCCAATACTTTTGGCTATAGCAGGCAGATCATTATGTTTTCCTGCTCCAAGAGAGCCGGTGCAAAAACATATGCCATTACTTTTATGAGGTACAGATGAAAGGATAAAATCAATATCATCTGCACTGCTTACAATACGTGGCAGTCCTAAAATATCAAATGGTGGGTCATCAGGGTGAATAGCTAATTTAATACCCACTTCGTCTGCCACGAGTGAAATTTCCTGTAAAAAATATTTTAAATGTTCACGGAGTTTTGCATGATCAATTTCTTTATAAGTATCCAACTTCTCCTGCATCTGATCTATCGTTTGCTTTTCTTCTCCGGGGATACCAAACATAATGATCTCCTTTAATTTTTCTAACTGCTCTTTTGTATATGCTTTGTAACGCTTTTCAGCTTCGGCGAGAATCTTTTCATTATAACAGGCTTCTGCATTTTTTCTTTTAAGAATATAGAGATCAAACACTGCTAAGTCGAACCAGTTAAAATATAAAGCTTTCGACCCATCCGGCATTTGGTAATTAAGATCTGTACGGGTCCAGTCATTGACCGGCATAAAATTATAAGTAACAATTTTTATTTCACATTCCGCCAAATTGCGAAGTGTTTGTTTATACAGATCAATATAGTGGCGGTAATTGCCTGTAAGTGTTTTTATCGATTCATGAACGGTTACACTTTCTACAACATCCCAGGTAAGTCCCGCTGCTTCAATAATATTTTTTCGCTTTTGAATTTCCTCAACAGTCCAGACATCTCCATGTGGAATATGATGCAAAGCAGTTACAACTCCGGATGCCCCGGCTTGTAAAACATCCTGTAAACTCACAGGATCATCAGGACCGAACCAACGCATGGTTTGCTCCATCATCATATGTATATGATTTTATTTTTGTGATTTAAATTGTAAATATAGTTCAGCAGACTCTATATCCCGAGATACAATACTATCAATTTTTATAAGGGTCAATCGTTTGTATTCTTCCGTTTGCATCATAAGTAAGTTCAGTTACTTTTACTGATCGTAAATGAGTTACCCCTTCACTTAAACTGGAATCATGATAAAATAAATACCATTTACCTTTAAATTCACAGATAGAATGATGTGAAGTCCACCCTACAACAGGATTAAGAATGCGTCCCTGATAGGTGAAAGGCCCGTAAGGATTGTTAGCAATTGCATAACATATAAAATGCGTATCGCCGGTTGAATAGGAAAAATAATATTTGCCGTTATACTTATGCATCCAGGATGCTTCAAAAAATCTTCTTTCATTATCACCGGCTAAAAGTGGATTACCGTTTTCGTCTGTAATGATTATCTCTTTTACTGATTCTGCAAACTGCTTCATATCATCAGCAAGCAACGCAACTCTCGGACCTAATGCCGGTTCATTTGACAAAGGCTCTGCATTTTCTGTATTATATAAATTATTTCTGTACGATTGTAACTGGCCACCCCATAAACCGCCAAAGTACATATAGAACTTACTATCATCATCACAGAAAACAGCAGGGTCAATTGTATAACTGTTTTGAATGGCTTCCGGTTCTGGTATAAAAGGGCCAGTTGGTGAATCCCCTACTGCAACTCCAATTTGGAATATTCCATCATATCTTTTTGCAGGGAAATAAAAATAATATTTGCCATTTTTATAGGCTGCATCGGGAGCCCACATTTGCCGAACTGCCCAGGGGACATCTTTAATATGCAGTGCAACTCCATGGTCTGTTGTTATACCATAAGGACTATCCATTGACAGCACATGATAATCTTTCATTGCAAAATGACTGCCTAAGTCATCAAAAGGAATACCTGCATCAATATCATGAGATGGATAAATATAAATTTTTCCATTAAACAAATGAGCTGAAGGGTCAGCCGTGTAAATGTGTTTTACCAGAGGTTGAGAAATGGCTCTTCTGTTTAAATCATTAAAATCAATATTGTCAATACTATCTTCAGGCATTCTGTTTAGTATTTCATTTTCTTCTTTCTTTCAGGTCGCTTTCAATGGTTAGTTCCATTTTTTTATTGATCTTATACCAGATAAGCATTATAGCACCAATAATAAAAATGAGGCCGGGGTAAATACTAACCGACATTCTGATCCCGGAAATGGTACTGGCTGTTTGCTGCGGCACTTCTGCCACATAACCATATCTTGCCAGTAAACCTGCACCTAATGCACCACCCACGCTTAAACCTATTTTTAATCCAAATAGCATAGCAGAAAAAATAATAGCCGTAGCTCTTCTATTGTTTTTCCATTCACTGTAATCTGCTACATCGGCTATCATTGCCCACAACAATGGTATTGTAACACCGTAGAAAAATCCGTGTAAAATTTGTGTAATAAAAACAATACCTATCGATTCCGGTGGATAAAAATTAAACATCAACAGACATAAGGCAGATAAAAAAAGGAAAACTGCAAACACATCTCTTTTGCCAAATCGGTCAGCCAGCGGTTTTGAAAACATAATACCTACAATCATAAAGATGATACCACCTGCATTAAACAAACTGAAAGCTGAAGTTGGTGCATCTTTTGGCCATTGAAACTCTGTAAGCCCCATACCTATAAGCATATTGTTCAATCCGGAAATAAATCGATTAAAGCCTATATTTTCAAGAAAGGTAGCCAGATGAGTTTCGCTCAAATAATATTTGAAATAAAAAATGTACATGCCACCTTTTAACGCCAGTGTGATAAATACCAGGATGGTGAGGAAAAGCATAATAACCCAGGGCCTGTTTTTAACGAGGTCTTTTAGATCCTGCTTTATTGAAGTCTTTTGTGCCTGTGCAGGTAATATTCTTTCTTTTGTAGTAAGAAATGTTATTATGAAAAAAATTACGCCCGTTATTGCAAAAATTGTCATAACAGTTTTAAAACCTGCGGCCTTATCTCCATGACCAAAAATCAATACAAGCGGCAGCAATAATGATTGTATAATAAACTGTGCTATCATAACCGCCACAAACCTATATGATGACAAACTGTTTCTTTCTTTCATGTCGCCTGTAAGCACCCCGCTGAGTGCAGAATAAGGAAGGTTATTGGCAGAGTATATAATGACTAACAAAAAATAAGTAATAAGGGCATAAATTATTTTGCCATTTTCTCCAAAATTGGGTGTAGAAAAAGCCAGCAATGCCATAACCCCAAATGGAACAGAAGTCCATAAAATCCATGGCCTGAATTTACCCCACCGGGTATTGGTACGGTCGGCAATTACACCCATAATGATATTGAAAAAAGCACCAAAAAAACCACCCACAAATATGATAACACTTGCCGTTCCTGCAGGTATTTTATACACATCTGTATAAAAAAAAGCAAGAAAGGTCATCAGGGTTTGGAAGATAAGGTTAGCCGCAAGGTCGCCCAGGCTGTAACCAACTTTTTCCAAAACAGACAATTTTTGAGAGGTTACAATCATGTTGTTTTTTTGAACTTTTTATTAAATGAATGGGCTATTTTTTTTGTGTCAATGCCATAACTTTTTCAAAGGCAAGCTTTGGCTTAAAGTTTCTGTCGAATAGTAAAGGATAATTTGTTCTGTTTTTTATTGGCCATCCGTTAAGCCACGATTGTCCGTCATTTACTCCCCAAAATGTTATCCGCTCAATTTTGTCCTGATGTTTAATGAATATTTTAAATAAATCTTCATAACATTTTGCCAATTTTATTTGCATGGAATCCGGTAAACCTTGTGGATAAGGATTCATATAAGGGCTACCTTCAAAATTTTGATTTACATCCGCTCCTTTTAAATCCCATGGATTGGGTAATACCGTAATATCCAGTTCTGTAAAACTTACCTTTAACCCCAGTGCTGAAAATTCAATAATGCTGTTTTCAATATCTTCTAATGGAAGTCCGTTAATACGCCAGTGTCCCTGTATGCCCACCCCATCTATACGGGTTCCACTTGTCTGCAACTTTTTTATCATTGCTATAGCTCCTGCTCTTTTCTTTGGTTGCTCAATATTGTAATCATTATAATATAGTTCGGTATTGGGTGCAGCTTTTGCAGCTAACTCAAATGCTTTACGTATATAATCATCTCCAAGTTTTTGTAAGAAAACAGAATTACGCAATGTCCCATCTTCATTCAATGCTTCATTCACTACATCCCAACTGTCTACTTTACCTGCATACCTGCCAGCTACAGTATTGATATGGTTTGTCATAAACATCAACAGTGAATCGCTGCTTTTAATTTTACTTACAAAAGGCGCTAATTGACTATGCCATATTAAGATGTGCCCCACAATAAACATCTTGTGCTTTTTACCATATTCCACATATTTATCTGATAAATCAAAATCATAACGATCCCAATCAGGATGTATAATTTCACATTTCATAATATTTTCAGGGGTTATAGCATTAAATTGTTGTGGTACCAAAGCTGCGGCATTAGGCTCCTTTTCTTCAATTTGAGTAGCATTTAATGCTGTACCTATCAGAAATTCATTTTTGAAACCTTCTTTAAGAGAAGTTGAATTTGAAGAAATATTTTTGCTGGGATTACAACCTGAATACAAAGTCTGTATTATAAGTATAACAACCGCACTGCTTATTGATAAAAGAATTTTTTTCATAATGATCTTTACTAGGCCACTCCCAAAGGAGAGAAGTATATAAATATTGAAATAACAATTGCCACAACAACTAACGAAAGTATTACATCCCATTTGTTCCAGCTTGCACGGCTTGCCGCCCTGTCTTCTGCAACTGTGGTAGCAAAAGTTAAACCTCTTATCTGCTCTTCACTTGGTTTTGGAGTAAGCAGGCTTACAATAACCATTAAAGCAATAGAGAACAGGAACAAATAAATACAGAAATAAAGGAAATTAATAGTTGCAAAGTCATGAAGAACACCGGTTAAATCTGTTTGAAACAATTCCAACGTTAGCTTTATTATACCAATTATAAAACCGACTATCATACCGGTGAAGGCTCCCTTTCCGTTAATACGTTTAAAAAATACACCCAGTAAAAAAACTGCAGCAATCGGAGGCGCTAAATAGGATTGTACACTTTGCAGATATTGATATAATGTGCCTGATATCCTGCTCATCAATGGAATCCAGGCCATACCCAGCAATACAACCACTCCGGTTGCTATACGTCCAACTTTTACCAACTCCTTACCACTTGCTAATGGTTTCATTTTCTGGTAAATATCCATTGTAAATAAAGTGGAACAGGCATTATAAACAGAAGCCAATGAGCTCATCAATGCGGCCAGCAATCCACCGGCCAACAAACCTCTTAATCCAACAGGCATAATTGCTTTAACCAAAGTTGGAAAAGCTGCATTGTTGTCTGTTAAAGTTAATGTTCCCTGTTTTACCATTGCAACTGCTATCAAACCAGGGACAAGAAAAATAAAAAAAGGAAGCAATTTTAAATAGGCGGCAAATATAGTTCCTCTTCTTGCTTCACGTTCGTTTTTACCGGCCAGGCAACGCTGCACAATATGCTGGTCGGTGCACCAATACCAGACCCCCACAATAGGCGAAGCGAACAAAATACCCAGCCATGGAAAATCAGGATCGCTTAAAGGGCGGAACATATTGAGCTTTTCTTTCGGTACAGAATTTATCATTGCATGCCAACCGCCAATTTTGTCTAACCCGATAAACAATAATACTGCGGAACCTAGCAGCAATACAATTGCCTGTATAGCTTCAGTGTACATAACTGTATGCAAGCCTCCTAATATGGTATAGATACCTGTTATCACTACAAGAATAATGGCGCCAGTCCAGAAGTCCACTCCTAAAAAAGAATTAAACACCAGTGCTCCTGCAAAAATGGTTACTGATGCTTTGGCGATAACATAACTTAATAATTGTATGATAGATAATAACCGCCTTGCTTTTGCATTGAAGCGTCTTTCTAAAAATTCGGGCATTGTATATACCATGCTTCGCATATAGAAAGGAACAAATACCCAGCCCAGGACAAGAACGATCCAGGAATGCATTTCGTAATGCCCCATCACCAGGCCCGATGCCGCTCCAGTTCCGGCAAGGCCCACAATATGCTCCGAGCCTACATTGGAAGCTAATATAGATGCACCAATAACCCACCAGCCCAAATTGCGGTTGGCTAAAAAATAATCTGATGGTGATGCTTTCCTTTTTCTTATTGACCAGACAGAAATACCTGCAATGATCAACAGGTACAGAATTACAAATAGTATATCAATCGTTCCAAGATGCATAATTTTGATTTTAGTTTTGCATAATTTTTATTTAGCGGGCATTAGATTTATATTCAGCTTTATTGGCAGTTTATCCTGAGTTTATCGAAGGACACTCTTGTACTTTCATTCGTTATTAAGTTATATAAACCGATTAATAATATTTTCCATGTATTCCTGTTTACCACTTATTATTTTCGGTTCACCATTTTCAATGGCATAATTTCTTAAATCCTGCAACGATAATTTTCCATCTGCAAATTCTTTTCCTTTGCCGGTATCAAAAGATGCATAACGCTCTTTTCTTATTTTTTTATAATCAGATTTTTGTAAAATATTGTCAGCAATTATTAATGCTCTCGCAAATGCATCCATGCCACCAATATGTGCATAGAACAAATCAGCAGGATCAGTTGAATTGCGACGAATCTTAGCATCGAAATTTATTCCACCTCCTTTAAGTCCTCCTGCCTCCAAAACAACCAGCATCGCCTCTGCCAATTCATAAATATTATTTGGGAACTGATCAGTGTCCCAACCATTTTGATAATCACCCCGGTTTGCATCCATTGAACCAAGCAATCCAGCGTCAGCAGCAACCTGCAATTCATGCTGGAAGGTATGCCCCGCAAGAGTTGCATGATTTACTTCAAGATTCAGTTTAAAATCATCCATCAGATCGTACTGTCTTAAAAAATTAATTACTGTTGCTGCATCATAATCATACTGATGCTTACTTGGCTCGCATGGTTTTGGTTCAATGAAAAAATTTCCTTTAAAACCATTTGCTCTTGCGTAATCTTTTGCAGCATGCAGAAATTTTGCAAAATGTTCCTGCTCACTTTTCATGTTAGTGTTAAGCAAACTCATATAGCCTTCACGTCCACCCCAAAAAACATAATTCTCACCATCCAGTGCAATCGTTGCATCCAGGGCAGCTTTCACCTGTGCTGCTGCATGTGAAAGTACAAGAAAATCAGGATTAGTTGCAGCGCCATTCATATATCTTTTGTTTGAAAATAAATTCGCAGTGCCCCATAATAATTTTACGCCACTATCTTTTTGTTTCTGCTTTGCATATTCTGTAATTGCCTGTAATCTTTTTTCATTGTCTGCAACATCATTTGTATAATCCACCACATCCACATCATGAAAACAATAAAAAGGCAAATTCATTTTGGTAATGAACTCAAACGCTGCATCCATTTTATCTTTTGCTCTTTCAATTGCATCTGATTTTTCGTTCCATGGAAAAATATGTGTAGGCTCTCCAAAGGGATCTGCTCCATTTCCATTAAATGAATGCCAGTAGGCACAGGCAAATTTCAAATACTCTTTCATAGTTTTTCCTGCAATCATTTTATTTTCATCATACCAGCGAAATGCCCAGGGGTTATCACTTTCAACTCCTTCAAACTTTATTTGTTGAATATTTTTAAAATATTCTTTGCTTCCTGTAATTACTTTCATTTGTTTTATTATTGATGTTTATACTAATAATAACTTTTGGTTTTGGTGGAATTTTTTAATCTTTCATTTAGCAATTCTTTCCATTTATCATACAAATTATCATAAATGTTTTTCTTATTAGGTTCAACTAAGCTAACAGATTTTCTGTTACTGAATGCAATTGATGCATTTTTATATATACCAGCCCCTATTCCTGCGCCAATAGCGGCACCAAAACTACCATCACCTTCATAAAATTCAACTTCAACATTAGTAGCATTTACAAAGGATTCGGTAAATACATCACTTAAAAAAAGATTACTCTTTCCTGCCCTGATAATAATTGGATCAATACCATTTTCTCTCATAATATCAAGCCCATAGCGAAAGGCAAAGGCAATTCCTTCCTGAACGGAACGAATCATGTGTGCCGTAGTATGAATATTAAAATCAAGATTATGAAAATGCCCGCCTATGATTTTATTATCCAACATACGTTCAGCACCATTACCAAACGGAAGTGCCATCAACCCGTTTGAACCAACATCAATTTTTGCAGCAGCGTCGTTTAATCCCTGGTAAGTAACATTTGTACCTGCAATATTTTTTATCCACCTGTTAAAAATACCTGCTCCGTTAATGCATAATAATATTCCAATTCTTTTTTCATCAGGTTGATGATTTACATGGGCAAAACTATTTATACGTGATTGAGGATCATAATTTAATTGGTCGCTTACTCCATAAATAACACCTGAAGTTCCTGCCGTTGCAGCAATTTCGCCAGGGTTAAGCACATTAAGGAATAGCGCATTGTTGAGTTGATCACCGGCTTTATACGCAACCGGTATACCAGTGGTTAATGATAACCTGTCGGCAACTGTTTTTTTTAAATATCCATGTGCTGAAAATAATGGTTGTATAGAAGGGAAAAAATCATGATCAAATCCAAAATAATTTATTACATCATCGGAAATATTATTGTTTTTAAAATCCCAGAATATTCCCTCCGAAAGAGCAGAAGTTGTGGTAGTGCACTCTCCTGTGAATTTCATTGCAATAAAATCGCCGGGGAGCATTATTTTATTTATTTTTTCATAGATAGCAGGTTCATTTTTTTTTACCCACGCTAACTTTGATGCTGTAAAATTTCCTGGCGAGTTAAGAAGGTGTGACAAACATTTTTTCTCACCAATATAATGTAAAGCTTCTTCACCAATCTTTACAGCGCGGCTATCGCACCAGATTATAGCGTTGCGTAAAACATGCTGAGCTTTATCAACCAATACTAATCCGTGCATTTGATAAGCAATACCGATTGCAGCAATATCTTTTGGATCGTATTGATTGGTTGCATTACATTTTAAAATTGCCTGTTTCACATGCTCCCACCATAAGTCAGGGCTTTGTTCTGCCCAACCTGTTTGTGTAGATATAATATCTACTTCTGTTTCAGGATATTGAGCTGCTGCAATACATTTTTGTGTATCTGCATCAACAACAGAAACTTTTATTGAAGAAGTCCCTAAATCAATTCCTAAAAGAAGCATACGCTAAAATGATTGTAATAAAAATAAAAGAAATGCGCCATACCCTGATTTTTAATTTTTCTGATTTTAAAAAAGG
>OLLO01000351.1_pt1 | contig 25795 bp, 20 predicted proteins | sample 1604551 | NCBI WGS metagenome assembly OLLO01 (sample SAMEA104055720, study PRJEB20765) | soil metagenome | biome: Arctic tundra; feature: Polygonal ground; material: soil | place: USA | collected 2011-09 | depth 0-0.5 m
CATTAGATAATTTTTTTATTGACTATTGACTAATGACCACTGACTATAACTAGCTGTTGTAGCTCAGGGGTAGAGCACTTCCTTGGTAAGGAAGAGGTCGTGAGTTCAATTCTCATCAACAGCTCTTCTCGCTAAAAGTCAATAAGTCATTTGTCATTGATTTCTTGATTGACCTAATGACTTTAATTGATGAATAAAGAACTGATGTACAAGAAATCGACACCAATGAAGATGATGAAAGAATATTAAGCTGGTAACATAATTTTTAAAACACATATTAAAAAACAAATAAAATGGCAAAAGAGAATTTTAAAAGGGATAAACCCCACGTTAACGTTGGTACCATAGGCCACGTTGACCATGGTAAAACCACATTAACAGCCGCTATAACCGATATTTTGTCTAAAAAAGGTTTGGCAGAAAAGAAAAACTATGATGAGATTGATGGTGCACCTGAAGAAAAAGAAAGGGGTATCACTATTAATACTGCTCATGTGGAATATTCAACGGTTAATCGCCACTATGCACACGTTGACTGTCCGGGTCACGCCGATTATGTGAAGAATATGATCACAGGCGCCGCTCAAATGGATGGCGCAATCTTAGTGGTTGCTGCTACAGATGGTCCTATGCCTCAAACTAAAGAACACATTCTTTTGGCTCGCCAGGTAGGTGTTCCTCGTATCGTTGTGTTTATGAATAAAGTAGATCTGGTTGATGATCCTGAATTGTTGGAATTAGTAGAAATGGAAATTCGTGAGTTATTAACTTCTTATGGATTTGATGGTGATAATACACCTATCATTCAGGGTTCTGCAACAGGTGCTTTAGCCGGCGATGCAAAATGGGTTGCTAAGATTGATGAATTAATGGAAGCTGTTGATACATATATTCCATTACCTCCCCGTCCGGTTGATCAGCCTTTCCTAATGAGTGTTGAGGACGTATTTTCAATTACAGGCCGTGGTACTGTTGCTACTGGTCGTATTGAAAGAGGAAAGATTAAAGTTGGTGATGCTGTTGAAATAGTAGGTTTGATGGAAAAGCCATTACAATCTGTTGTTACAGGTGTTGAGATGTTTAAAAAACTTTTGGACGAAGGTGAAGCAGGAGATAACGCAGGTTTATTGTTGCGTGGTATTGAAAAGAACCAGATCCGTCGTGGTATGGTACTTTGCAAGCCGGGTTCAATTACTCCGCATACTGAATTTAAAGGTGAGGTTTACGTATTAAGCAAAGAAGAAGGCGGACGTCATACTCCATTCTTCCAAAAATACCGCCCTCAGTTTTATTTCCGTACAACTGACGTTACAGGTGAAGTTGAATTACCAGCAGGAACTGAAATGGTTATGCCAGGTGATAATACAAACCTTATTGTTAAGTTGATTCAGCCAATTGCGATGGAAAAAGGATTGAAGTTCGCAATTCGTGAAGGTGGACGTACAGTAGGTGCAGGACAGGTTACAGAAATTCTGAAATAAAATTGTAATTTCGTATACGTCATTAGTCATTAGTCAACCGTCATTAGGACTTCCAGTGACAATTGACCAATGACTATTGACTTTTAATACGGGCATAGTTCAATGGTAGAATAGAGGTCTCCAAAACCTTTGATCAGGGTTCGAATCCTTGTGCCCGTGCCCGGTAAATAAAATTAATTATGAATAAAATATCAGCATACATAAGAGACTCCTATAAAGAGATGGGAGAAAAAGTAACCTGGCCAAATTGGGAACAATTACAACAGTCTACCATGATCGTTTTAGTGGCAACTCTTTTTATAACAGCTATCGTTGGGGTTATGGACTTTGGCATTAGCGGAATACTAAAATTTATTTATTCTTTATTTAAATAAAATGGAAGAAACAACTAATATAGAAGAAACAAACCAGGTTGAAGAAGCAATACCTGAAAATGAAGGATCAGCAAATGAAACTACTTCTGAAAAGGAAATTATTCCTGAAAAGGAAAGCAAATGGTATGTGCTGAGAGTGGTTAGTGGAAAGGAACGTAAAGTAAAAGAGTATTTAGATAAAGACATCATTCGTAACGGATGGGATAAGATTATAAAACAAATATTTTTGCCTGTAGAGAAAGTGTATAAAGTACAGAATGGTAAAAAGGTAATGAGAGAAAGAAATTTCTATCCGGGATATGTAATGATAGAAGTGGAGAACGGAAAACTTTCTGATGAAATGGTTCAGCACCTTAGCAACATCAGTAATGTAATGCATTTTTTAACTGATGGTAAAGGTTCAAAAGGCAACATTATTTCTCTTCGTAAGGCAGAAGTAAATAAAATGCTTGGTAAGGTTGATGAAATGGCTGATGCAAGCGGTATTAAGATGAGTGAGCCTTTCATTATTGGTGAAACAATTAAAATTATTGATGGACCTTTCAACGACTTTAATGGTGTGATAGAAGAAGTAAATGATGAGAAAAAGAAACTAAAAGTTCAGGTTAAAATCTTTGGAAGAGCAACACCTGTGGAATTAAATTATATGCAGGTAGAAAAATTAGGGTAATTAAAATTATTGTATAATTAAGATCATCTAAAAAGATGGCTTTTGTTTTAGAAGTATTTTCTAAAATTCTCCATTATCAATTATTAAATTATAAATTATTTCCTTACCTTTGCCCTCCCAAAAAAGTTCTTTAGTCCCGAAGTTTCGGGATTGTTATTGGGAGTGGCGCTAAAAGCGCCACGCTAACACCAAAAAAGTAAAATATGGCAAAAGAAGTAACAGGCTTTGTTAAGCTCCAATGTAAAGGAGGACAAGCTAATCCGGCACCGCCAATCGGTCCGGCACTCGGTTCCAAAGGAATCAATATCATGGAGTTCTGCAAACAATTTAATGCAAGAACACAGGATAAACAGGGAAAAGTTCTTCCCGTTCTCATTACAGTTTATGGTGATAAATCATTTGATTTTGTAATTAAAACTCCTCCTGCTGCAGTACAATTAAAAGATGCTGCAAAAATTGCAAGCGGCAGTAAAGAATCCAATCGCTCAAAAGTTGGTAAAGTTACCTGGGCACAGGTAGAAGAAATTGCCAAGGATAAAATGGAAGATCTCAATGCTTTCAGTCTTAACAGCGCAATGAGTATGATTGCAGGTACAGCACGCAGTATGGGCTTAACTGTTGAAGGTAAAGCTCCCTGGGAAAATTAATTACAACATCTGCCTTAACACGGCAAAAAATATTAAAAAATGATCACTAAAAAAAGAAAAGTTGCCAATGCTAAAATAGAGAAAGACAAAACCTATTCTCTTAAAGAAGCATCTGCTTTGGTAAAAGAAGTTAATACAACAAAATTTGATAGTTCAGTTGATCTGCATATTCGTTTAGGTGTTGATCCTAAAAAAGCAGACCAGGCAGTAAGAGGAACAGTTTCATTACCTCATGGTACAGGAAGAACTAAAAGAGTATTGGTGCTTTGCACTCCTGATAAAGAAGAAGCTGCAAGGGCTGCCGGCGCTGATTATGTAGGCTTGGATGAATTTATTACAAAGATTGAAGGTGGCTGGACAGATGTTGATGTAATAGTTGCTACACCTTCTGTGATGCCTAAAATTGGCAGGTTGGGTAAAGTATTAGGTCCTCGTAATCTTATGCCAAATCCTAAAACAGGAACTGTTACAAATGATGTAGCTGCTGCAGTTAATGATGTAAAAGGCGGTAAAATTTCGTTTAAAGTTGATAAGGTAGGAATTATTCATGCCTCTATTGGACGGGTAAGTTTTCCTCCGGAAAAGATTGAAGCAAATAGCCAGGAACTTATCAATACTGTAATGAAATTAAAACCTTCAAGTTCTAAAGGAATTTATTTGAAAGGATTGAGTATGGCTAGTACAATGAGCCCGGGTATTGTAATTGATACAAAATCTGTACAGAGTTAAATTTTAATTCGCCAAGGTTTGTGTATTCACAAACCATCTAAAAATATTTTTATGACAAGAGAAGAAAAACAAGAAGTAATTGAAGCGCTGAAAGGCAAGTTTTCTCAGTATACTAACTTCTATATTACAGATACAGAAAATTTATCTGTAGCGCAAATAACAAATTTACGTAGGCATTGTTTTAATAAACAGGTTGAAGTAAAGGTTGCTAAAAATACATTGATAAAAAAAGCATTGGAAAGTTTAGATAGTGAAAAGTATGCAGGTGTTTATGATTCATTGCATAAAGTAACTGCATTAATGTTTAGTGAAAGCCCTAAAGAGCCGGCAATTATCATCAGCAGTTTTCGTAAAGAAATAAATGGAGAAAAGCCTGTTTTAAAAGCTGCTTTTCTTAATGGCGATATTTTTATTGGAGATAACCAACTTACAGCTTTAACTAAAATCAAAACTAAAAATGAATTGATTAGTGAAGTTATCAGTTTATTACAGGCACCAATTCAGCGAGTGTTAGGTGCTTTACAAAATAGAACACCCCAAACCCCTGAAGGGGCTTAAAGTGTTATGTTTAAATTTGAATTTTTTATTTTAAATAGATCATCCCTATTAAATAGATCATCCCTAAATATTCCCCTTTAGGGTTAGGGTTAAACAATTTTTTTAATAAATCATCCGGCGGATCCCGAAGCTTCGGGATAAGAAGTCGGAAAAAAAACAACAATCATGGCAGACGTAAAACAATTAGCTGAAAACTTAGTAGGCTTAACAGTAAAAGAAGTTCAGGAATTAGCTGAATTTTTAAAAACAGAATATGGTATTGAACCGGCAGCAATTTCAGTTGTAGCAAGTGAAGTTGATGGTGGCGGAAGTGCAGCGGCAGTTGAAGAAAAAACATCTTTCAATGTTATTCTTAAATCTCCTGGTGCTAATAAATTAGGCATAGTAAAGATCGTTAAAGAGCTTACTGGTCTTGGTTTAAAAGAAGCTAAAGATTTAGTTGATGGCGCTCCAAAACCAATAAAAGAAGGTGTTGATAAAGCCACTTCAGAGGAAATTAAGAATAAGCTTACAGAAGCTGGTGCTGACGTAGAAATTCAATAATTAATTAGCAAGAAGCTTTAAAAGTCGGGGAGCAATCTCTGGCTTTTATACGTTGATAATAAATTGCAGAAAATAGAGAATAATACAAAAAATAAATTAAATTCTTATCAATTAGGAATTGGTTATTAAATTTTTGGATAATTTCCCTTACTTTTGCACTCCTTTAATTTCGGATTGGTGGCTTTAGGCCTGTTTTTAAATCCGGTTATAGGCACTTCTACACTTTAAAAGTTTTAACTACAATATGGCTTCAACTAAAGTAGCTCCTGCCAAAAGAATCAACTTCGGAAAAATTGAACATCTGGCAGAGACTCCCGATTTGCTTGGAATTCAAATCCAATCATTTAAAGATTTTTTTCAATTAGAAACTACACCAGACAAAAGAAATGTTGAGGGTTTATTCCGTGTGTTCAAGGAAAATTTTCCTATCACCGATACCCGTAACATTTTTGTATTGGAGTTTCTTGATTATTTTGTTGATCCTCCACGTTACACAATTGAAGAATGTATTGAAAGAGGATTAACCTATGCTGTTCCTTTAAAAGCCAAGCTCCGCCTTAGTTGTAACGATGAAGAACATGTGGATTTTCAAACCATTGTTCAGGATGTTTTCTTAGGAAATATTCCTTACATGACACCACGTGGTACTTTTGTTATCAATGGCGCCGAAAGAGTTGTCGTTTCTCAATTACATCGTTCTCCCGGGGTATTCTTTGGTCAGTCAACACATCCCAACGGAACAAAAATTTATTCAGCAAGAGTAATTCCTTTTAAAGGTGCATGGATGGAGTTTGCTACAGACATTAACAATGTGATGTATGCCTACATTGATCGCAAAAAGAAATTTCCTGTAACCACTTTACTGCGTTCTATCGGTTATGAAACTGATAAAGACATTTTGGAATTATTTGGAATGGCAGTAGAAGTAAAGGCTGATAAAAAAACGTTGAATGCAAATCTTGGTAAAAGATTAGCAGCCCGTGTGCTTCGCAGCTGGGTAGAGGATTTTGTGGATGAAGATACCGGCGAAGTAGTAAGTCTTGAAAGAAATGAGATCGTTCTTGAAAGAGACACCATTCTTGATCAAGAAAATGTAGCAATGATTCTTGAGTTGAATGTAAAAAGTGTTTTCATTCAAAGAGAAGAAGTGAGCGGTGATTATGCAATTATCTACAACACATTAAATAAAGATACTTCCAACAGTGAGATAGAAGCGGTGCAGCACATTTATCGTCAATTGCGTGGCGCTGATGCACCAGATGATGAAACTGCAAGAGGTATTATCGATAAATTATTCTTTAGTGATAAGCGCTATGATCTTGGTGAAGTTGGTCGTTATAAGATCAACAGAAAGCTTGGTTTAAATTATCCTATTGAGAAAAAAACATTAACCAAAGAAGATATCATCGCTATCATAAAATATTTAGTGTTGTTAACCAATGCTAAAAGTGAGATTGATGATATTGATCATTTAAGTAACCGTCGTGTAAGAACAGTGGGTGAGCAGTTATATGCTCAATTTGGTGTTGGTCTTGCACGTATGGCACGTACCATCCGTGAAAGGATGAACGTTCGTGATAACGAAGTATTTACTCCGGTAGATTTGATTAATGCAAGAACATTATCTTCTGTTATCAATTCATTCTTTGGTACATCACAGTTATCGCAATTTTTAGATCAAACAAATCCATTGTCAGAGATTACGCACAAGCGTCGTATCTCAGCGCTAGGACCCGGTGGCTTGAGTCGTGAGAGAGCAGGCTTTGAGGTTCGTGACGTACACTATTCTCACTATGGTCGTCTTTGTACAATTGAAACTCCTGAAGGTCCAAACATTGGTTTGATATCTACACTTTGTGTGCATGCAAAGATCAATGAAATGGGCTTTATTGAAACACCTTACCATAAGGTAAATAATGGTAAAGTGGATATGAAAAAAGTAACTTTCTTAAGTGCTGAAGAAGAAGATACCAAAAAAATTGCGCAGGCAAACGTAGAGATAGATGAGAAAGGAAATTTCATTGAGGAAAAAGTAAAATCAAGACAAACTGGTGATTTTCCAATCCTGGATAAGAATGAAGTTGAATACATGGACGTTGCACCAAACCAAATTGTTGGTCTAAGTGCTTCATTAATTCCTTTCCTTGAGCATGATGATGCTAACCGTGCATTGATGGGCTCAAACATGCAACGGCAGGCAGTTCCATTGATCCGTCCCGAAGTGCCGATTGTTGGTACAGGATTGGAAGCAAAGGCTGCACGTGATGCAAGAATCCAAATTCATGCTGATGGAGATGGAGTTGTTGAATATGTTGATGCTAATGAAATTCATGTTCGCTACAACAGAAATCAAACACAAAAATTGATAAGCTTTGATGAAGACTTAATTGTTTACAAGCTTACCAAATTTATAAAAACGAATCAGGCAACCTGCATTAACCTTCGTCCTGCAGTTAAAAAAGGTCAGGCAGTAAAAGAAGGTGACTTCTTAACTGAAGGTTATGCTACAAAAGATGGTGAATTAGCGCTTGGTCGTAATCTTAAAGTGGCATTTATGCCATGGAAGGGTTACAACTTTGAAGATGCTATTGTTATCAGCGAAAAAGTAGTGAAAGAAGATTTGTTTACTTCTATACATATTGATGAATTTGAATTGGAAGTTCGTGATACAAAATTGGGAGAGGAAGAATTAACCCCTGATATTCCTAACGTAAGTGAAGAAGCTACCAAAGATCTGGATCAGAATGGTGTTATAAGAATTGGCGCTCATGTAAAAGAAGGAGATATCATTATTGGTAAAATAACCCCTAAAGGTGAAAGCGATCCAACTCCTGAAGAAAAATTATTAAGAGCAATATTTGGTGATAAAGCCGGTGATGCAAAAGATGCGTCTTTAAAAGCGCCAAGCGGAACAGAAGGTGTTGTTATTGATAAAAAATTATTTCAAAGGGCTAAGAAAGATAAGAACGGAAAAGTTAAAGAAAAAGCTTCTTTAGAAAAAATTGAAAAGACACATGAGAAGAATGAAACCGATCTTTTAGAAGTATTGATAAGCAAACTCCTTACTCTATTAAAAGATAAAACTTCAGCCGGTATCAGCAATAATTTTGGTGAAGTATTGATTGGAAAAGGCGCTAAGATAACTGCTAAGAACCTTGCTAACATTGATTTTCAAAATGTAAATCCTTTGGGATGGAGCGGTGATGCAAAAACAGACGATCACATCAATACGTTATTGCACAACTACAACATTAAATACAACGAAGAGTTAGGAAGATATAAGAGAGAAAAATTCAACATCTCTATCGGGGATGAACTACCAGCCGGTGTTTTAAAACTTGCTAAAGTTTATCTCGCTGTTAAGCGTAAACTTAAAGTGGGAGATAAGATGGCAGGTCGTCACGGAAATAAAGGTATCGTAGCAAAGATCGTTCGCCAGGAAGATATGCCTTTCCTTGAAGACGGAACTCCTGTTGATATTGTATTGAATCCACTCGGTGTACCAAGCCGTATGAACCTGGGGCAGATATATGAAACTGTTCTCGGCTGGGCAGGTGAAAAACTGGGAATAAGATTCGCAACGCCAATTTTTGATGGCGCTTCTGTTGATGAAATTGCAGAGCAGGTTGCTAAAGCAGGTCTTCCATTATTCGGTCATACTTATTTGTATGACGGTGAAACCGGAGATCGTTTTGATCAGAAAGCAACGGTTGGAATTATCTATGTGATAAAACTTCACCACATGGTTGATGATAAGATGCATGCCCGTTCAATCGGACCCTACAGCTTAATTACCCAGCAACCTCTTGGCGGTAAAGCACAATTTGGTGGTCAAAGATTTGGTGAAATGGAAGTATGGGCTTTGGAAGCTTATGGTGCATCAAACATTCTGCAGGAATTGTTGACTTTAAAATCAGATGATATCATCGGAAGAGCGAAGACTTATGAGGCGATCGTTAAAGGTGATAATATTCCAAGACCAGGTGTTCCTGAATCATTTAATGTATTGGTTCATGAATTAAGAGGCTTAGGATTGGATCTTAAATTTGAATAATCAAAGCCATGACCTTACAGTTGCAAGCTGTGAGTAAGAAAATTAATTAAGTAAAATTGCTTAGAGCTCAATGCTCGCAGCTCTAAGCTAAAAGCGAAATAATAATATGATCAAAAAAGAAAATCGTCCACGTCCAACGTTTTCTCAAATTACAATTGGTTTGGCTTCGCCTGATTCTATTTTAGAAAGAAGTTACGGTGAAGTTTTAAAGCCCGAAACTATTAACTATCGTACTTACAAACCTGAAAGAGATGGTTTGTTTTGCGAAAGGATTTTTGGTCCTGTAAAAGATTATGAGTGTGCCTGCGGAAAGTATAAGCGTATCCGTTATAAGGGTATTGTTTGCGACCGTTGCGGTGTTGAGGTTACAGAGAAAAAAGTTCGTCGTGAAAGAATGGGTCACATCAAATTGGTAGTGCCTGTTGTTCACATCTGGTATTTTAAATCTCTTCCAAATAAGATCGGTTATTTATTGGGAATGAGCTCTAAGAAATTAGAGACCATCGTGTATTATGAAAGATTTGTAGTGATACAATCCGGGATCCGTGCTGATAAAGGACAGAATTATAGTGATCTTTTAACTGAAGAAGAATACCTGGATATTCTGGATACACTTCCAAAAGATAACCAGCATTTGCCTGATGAAGATCCTGATAAATTCATTGCTAAAATGGGTGCGGAAGCTGTGCATGATATGTTGCAGAGAATTGATCTTGATCAGTTGTCTTTCGATTTGCGTAACGCAGCAGCTACCGAAACCTCACAGCAACGTAAAGCAGATGCACTAAAGCGTTTGAGCGTTGTAGAAAGTTTCCGTGATGCTAACACAAGAATTAACAACCGTCCTGAGTGGATGGTAATGCAATACATTCCTGTTATTCCACCTGAGCTTCGTCCACTTGTTCCATTGGATGGTGGTCGTTTTGCATCATCTGATCTTAATGATTTGTATCGTCGTGTTATCATTCGTAACAATCGTTTAAAAAGATTATTAGAGATCAAAGCGCCTGAAGTAATTCTTAGAAATGAGAAGCGTATGCTACAGGAAGCGATTGATTCTTTATTTGATAATTCACGTAAATCAAACGCTGTAAAAGCCGAAGGCGGAAGAGCATTAAAATCTTTAAGTGATGTACTGAAAGGTAAACAGGGACGTTTTCGCCAGAACCTTTTGGGTAAGCGTGTTGATTATTCAGGTCGTTCTGTAATTGTGGTTGGTCCTGAATTAAAAATGCACGAATGCGGTTTGCCAAAAGATATGGCTGCTGAATTGTTCAAACCATTCATTATTCGCAAACTTATTGAAAGAGGTATTGTAAAAACCGTGAAGAGTGCACGGAAATTAGTTGATAAAAAAGAAGCGATCATTTGGGATATTCTTGAAAATATTTTGAAAGGTCACCCGGTAATGTTGAACAGAGCTCCAACCCTGCACCGCTTGTCAATACAGGCTTTCCAGCCCAAGTTAATTGAAGGTAAAGCGATACAATTGCATCCGTTGGTAACTACAGCATTTAACGCTGACTTTGATGGTGACCAGATGGCTGTGCATGTTCCATTAAGCCATGCGGCAGTTTTGGAAGCACAGGTATTAATGCTTTCTTCTCATAATATTTTAAATCCTCAGAATGGTACCCCAATAACCCTTCCTTCACAGGACATGGTATTGGGATTATATTACATCACCAAAGGAAAAAAATCTACCAAAGAAGTAAAAGTTAAAGGAGAAGGCAAATCATTTTATTCTCCTGAAGAAGTTATCATCGCTTATAACGAACAGCAAATTGATCTGCACGCTCATGTAAAAGTTAAAGTAGATGTTCGTAATGATGACGGCACTTTCCAAAAGAAATTAGTTGAAACAACAGTTGGTCGTGTGATATTTAACCAGCATGTTCCCAAAGGCGCAGGCTATATTAATGCATTGCTTACTAAAAAAGCATTGAGAGAAATCATTGGTAACATCATTAAATGGACAAACATTCCTGCCACTGCAAAGTTTCTGGATGATATTAAAACACTTGGATTCCGCATGGCATTCAAAGGTGGATTGTCATTCAACATTAACGATCTTATCATTCCTGATACAAAGCAGGATATGATTGATAACGCAACTGGTGAGGTAGATGAGGTTTGGGATAACTATAATTCAGGTTTAATTACAAATAACGAAAGATACAATGGTATCATTGATATCTGGAGCCGTGTTGATACACGCCTTACTGAAACTTTGATACGTGAATTGGCAGCAGATAAACAAGGCTTCAACTCTGTTTTCATGATGCTTGATTCCGGCGCAAGAGGTTCTAAACAACAGATCAAGCAGTTGGCAGGTATAAGAGGTTTGATGGCTAAGCCACGTAAATCCGGCAGCACCGGAAGTGAGATCATTGAAAATCCGATCCTTTCCAATTTTAAAGATGGATTGAATGTATTGGAATATTTTATCTCTACACATGGCGCCCGTAAAGGTTTGGCAGATACAGCTTTAAAAACTGCAGATGCAGGTTATCTTACAAGAAGATTGGTTGACGTAGCACAGGATGTTGTTATTCTTGATGAGGATTGCGGAACTTTAAGAGGTATTGCAACTTCAGCATTAAAAGATAATGAAGATGTCATCGAGCCTTTATTCGATAGAATTTTAGGAAGAACATCTTTGCACAATATTTTCAATCCTTTAACTGATGAGTTAATTGCAGAAGCTGGTACTGAAATTACCGATGAAATAGCAACGAAGATTGATGAAGCTGGTATTGAAAGTGTTGAGATCCGTTCTGTGTTAACATGCGAAGCAAAGCGTGGTGTTTGTGTAAAATGCTATGGTAAGAATTTGGCTTCAGGATATACAGCACAGCGTGGTGATGCAGTAGGAATTATTGCAGCACAATCAATCGGAGAGCCGGGAACACAGTTAACGTTACGTACATTTCACGTGGGTGGTGTGGCAGGTTCTGCATCTGTTGAATCAACATTAACTGCAAAGTTTGATGGCACAGTTCAGTTCGACGGGTTAAGAACTGTTGATGCAGTTGCTAATGATAAAACAAAAACAAAAACAAAAGTAGTAATCGGACGTACAGGTGAAGTAAGAATTATGGATGTGAAGAATGATCGTTTGTTAATTACAAACAACGTTCCTTACGGTGCAACCTTAAATGTAAAAGACAGGCAGAAAGTTACTAAAGGCGATGTGATCTGCACATGGGATCCGTTCAACAATGTTATTGTTTCTGAAATTGATGGTAATGTTAAGTTTGAGCATATTGTTGAAGGTATCACTTACCGTGAGGAGGCTGATGAGCAGACAGGTCATAGAGAAAAAGTGGTTATTGAAACAAAAGATAAAGCAAGAATTCCTTCATTGATCATCGAAGGAAAAAAAGAAAGTAAGGCATATAATTTACCGGTAGGTTCTCACATTATCATGGAAGAGCAGGAGGAAGTAAAAGCAGGGCAGGTGGTTGTAAAAATTCCACGTGTGCTTGGTAAATTGAGAGATATAACAGGTGGTTTGCCAAGAGTAACAGAATTATTCGAAGCAAGAAACCCCGGTAACCCTGCAGTAGTTTCTGAAATTGATGGTGTGGTTTCTTTCGGAAACATTAAGCGTGGTAACAGGGAAATAATTGTTGAAGCAAGAGATGGTGTTGTTAAAAAATATCTTGTTCCTCTTACCCGCCAGATACTTGCACAGGATGGTGACTTTATAAAAGCAGGTGTTGCTTTGTCCGACGGGCAAATTGCTCCCGCAGATATTTTGTCAATCAAAGGTCCGTTTGCAGTACAGGAATATGTGGTGAACGAGATACAGGAAGTTTACCGTTTACAAGGTGTTAAGATAAATGATAAACACATTGAAGTTATCGTTCGGCAGATGATGCGTAAAGTAACTATCGAAGATGCCGGTGATACAAAATTCCTGGAAGGAGATACTGAAGACCGTTACGATTTTAATGTTGAGAATGACTGGATATTTGATAAAAAAGTTGTTATTGATGCAGCTGACAGTACTAAGATGAGACCCGGACAAATTGTTACACTTCGTGAAGTACGGGAAGAAAATTCTGTATTACGCCGTGCTGATAAAAAGATCGCTGAGTTCCGTGATGCAAGGCCGGCAACATCTTCACCGTTGCTGCTGGGTATTACAAAAGCTTCACTTGGTACGCATAGCTGGATATCTGCAGCATCTTTTCAGGAAACAACAAAGGTATTATCATCTGCCGCAATACAGGGTAAAACAGATGAGATGATGGGATTGAAAGAGAACGTTATCACAGGTCATCCGATACCGGCCGGTACTGGCATGCGTGATTTTGATAACATGATTGTTGGAAGTAAGGAAGAATATGAATTGCTGATGACTTCTAAAGAAGCAATGACATTTGATGAGGAAGAATAACCAATGATGGTAATGATATAAATGATTTAATGATTAAGGAGTAAGATTTTTTCTTACTCCTTTTTTTATTCGCCCTTGTTGGTCGCCTGCCCAACAAACTTAATTCTATAGCATACCGAATCAAGTCGATCACCAAAGCTGCAAATGTTGAACGGAGTGTCGCCACAAAATGTTTCCAAAAGTTAATTAACCGGCAACAAAAAATATCTTCTTCTTTTTAACTTTTCACATTTTATTCTTTCCTTTATCTTGCTCTACCTAATAAAAATTTATGCATGAAAAATTTTTCCTTAATTCTTAATGTTGTTCTGTTACTGTTAGTTGGGTATTTGTATTACATTCAGTTTTCCTCATCAAAAACATCTTCTGTAGCCAACGCTCAACATTGTAAAGATTCAAGTACGCATCATGGTAACAAGGTTGCTTATATTGACCTTGATTCTTTACAAAGCAGCTATGAGTACTATAAAATTTTAAAAACTGACTTTGAGAAGAAGCAGGCTGCAAGTAATAATGAAGTAGCTGATTTGCAAAGACATTACCAGGCAAGAGCAATGATGCTGCAGCAAAAAGGCGCAACCATGAACCAACAGGAGCAGGAAGCAGCTATGAAAGAGATAAACCAAATGCAGCAGGGTCTGCAGGCAAAAAAGCAGGATCTGGATAATGCGCTTTACAATTCCAATTCAAAAATGAAAGAAGATATTTTAACAAGAATTCAGAATTTTTTGAAAGTGTATAACAATGATGGCAGGTACGATTATGTTTTTTCTTACGAACCTGGTTTTATGTTTTATAAAGACAGTGCATTAAACATTACCTCAGATGTAATTAATGGGCTGAATGATTTATACGCTAAGAATAAAAAATAGTTATCAGTGATCAGTAATCAGTGATTAGTTATTTGGTAACTCCTATCTGATAACCGATAACTGGTCACTGGTCACTGGTATATAGAAAAACATTATCTTCAATCCCCGTAATCCCGCCTAATGCGGGAGAATTTTTTTATGAGCCGGCATGCCACTTCTTTTAAACCAACACTCGGATTATTTGATGCAACTATGATCGTTGCCGGGTCAATGATTGGCTCAGGTATTTTTATTGTGAGCGCCGATATCACACGTAATGTGGGCAGCGCAGGCTGGCTGATAGCGGTATGGCTGATAACAGGATTTATGACATTGACTGCTGCTGTAAGTTATGGAGAACTAAGCGCTATGTTCCCAAAGGCAGGAGGGCAGTATGTTTACCTGAAAGAAGCTTACAATCCTTTGGTAGGTTTTTTATATGGCTGGAGTTTTTTTGCAGTGATACAAACAGGAACTATTGCTGCAGTTGGTGTTGCTTTCTCAAAATTTGCCGGATACTTTTTCCCTGCTTTAGAATTAAAAGATGAAAATATTTTAATGCAGATCGGATCGTTGAAAATTTTTCCTGCACAATTGGTGGCAATTGTTCTCATCATTTTTCTTACTTACACAAACACCAAAGGTGTAAAAGGAGGCAAATGGATACAGAATATTTTCACTACCACTAAACTCTTATCATTATTTGGATTGATAGTAGCAGGTTTTATTTTTTTTAAGCCCGGGGTATGGAGCGCTAACTGGAGTAATGCAGGGGATATGAAAAGTCTTACTTCAGATGGTGGAATGACCGCTGTGATTGGTACAGCTGTATTAGGTGCAATTGCAGCTTCCATGGTAGGCTCAATTTTCAGCAGCGATGCATGGAACAATGTAACCTTTATTGCAGGCGAAATAAAGAATCCTAAAAGAAATATAGGTTTGAGTTTATTTTTAGGAACACTAATAGTAACTATAATTTATGTCTGTGCTAACCTGATGTATACAGCGGTTTTACCTATGCATGATATTGCATTTGCACAACAGGATAGAGTTGCAGTTGCTGCATCCAATTCTATTTTTGGCAATGCCGGAACGTATGTAATTGCAGTAATGATAATGATCTCAACCTTTGGATGTAACAATGGATTGGTACTTGCAGGAGCAAGAGTTTATTATACCATGGCTAAAGACGGATTATTTTTTAGAAATGCAGGAACGCTTAATAAACATTCTGTTCCTTCATGGGCATTATGGGCACAATGCATTGTTGCTTCTGTACTGTGTTTAAGTGGAAAATACGGTGACTTATTGGATATGATCTCGTTTGTTGTAGTGATATTTTATGTACTGACCATTGCCGGTATTTTTATTTTAAGAAAAAAAATGCCTGATGCTGAAAGACCTTACAAGGCTTTTGGATATCCTGTTCTGCCTGCCATTTATATTTTAATGGGGCTTACATTTTGTATTTTACTTATAATTTATAAGCCACAATATACCTGGCCCGGATTGATAATTACATTGATCGGTATCCCGATTTATTACATTGCAGTATCAAACAAAAACAAAGAAAATAATTCTTAGATGCCTGTTGATCTTGATAACCTTTTCAGCGATATATCAAAATTAAAAGTTGCTGTAATTGGCGATATAATGCTTGATACATATTGGTGGGGAACTGTTGATCGTATTTCTCCAGAGGGACCTGTTCCGGTTGTGGCGGTTACTAAAAAAGAACAGCGCATTGGCGGTGCAGGAAATGTTGCGTTAAATGCCCGTGCTTTAGGCGCAGACGTAGCATTGATAAGTGTTATAGGAACCGACGATGAGGGGAAGCAATTAAAAGATATTCTGGAAAAAAATAATATTGATACAAAATTTATTTTATTTTCTAAAGATAGAATTACCACAAATAAAATAAGAATTATTGGTCGTAACCAGCAAATGATGCGGTTGGATGCGGAGCATACTGATGATCTTGAAAAAGATGAAGAAGAAAGATTGATAAGGCAAATTGAAAAATATGTAACCGAAAAAAAACCTGATGTAATTATTTTACAGGATTACAATAAAGGCGTATTAACTGAAGAAGTTATCAAAAATATTATTGCTTTATGTAACACTCACAATATTATTTGTACTGCCGACCCAAAGCGGAAGAACTTTTTTGCTTTTAAAAATGTTACTCTCTTTAAACCTAATTTAAAAGAAGTAAAGGAAAGTCTGCATATTTTATCTGAAGAGGTAAATGAAAAAATGCTTTCTGCAATTCATCAGCAATTAAAAGAAAAATTGCATCACAGCATTTCACTTATTACACTTTCAGATAAAGGAATATTTTATGAAAATGAAACAGGCTCAAAAATTATTCCTTCTCATTTAAGAAATGTTGCAGATGTAAGTGGAGCCGGTGATACTGTGATCGCCGTAGCTTCTTTAATATATACTGCTACAAAAAATATTCATCTTACTGCAGAGATCGCAAACATTGCCGGAGGAATGGTTTGTGAAGTGGTTGGTACTGCAACAATTGATAAACAAAATTTGTTAGAGGAAGGTAAACAGCTTTTAACTAATTACTGATCACTGCTAACTTCTTTTTCTTATCAATCATTTCTTTTAGCTTTTGCAGCTTTTCTGCTTTTTCAGTTACGTATCAAAATTTATGAAGAGGTCACAATAGAGTTTTATGCATACAAAGATGAGTATGAAAATTTTGCCTGCTCCAAAAGCAAGGAACATACTATGTTGGTAAATTTTCTTTTATGCATTTAAAAACTTTGAAAGTTTAAATTTGTTAAATAACTATTTTCGGATAACAATTAGCAGGCATCAACACATAATTATAAGTGTAATTTTATAAGATGAAAAAATATTCATTGGCAATTCATGGGGGAGCAGGAACGATTTTAAAGGAAGATATGACGCCTGAACTGGAAAAAGATTACAGGAAAGGACTGCAAGAGGCGCTGGATGCTGGTTTTTCAGTTTTGGAAAATGGCGGTACTGCAATAACAGCTGTAAAAGCTGCTGTTGTTTATCTTGAAGATAATCCTTTATTTAATGCAGGGAGGGGAGCTGTATTTACTAAAAAAGGAATAAATGAATTAGATGCTGCAATCATGGATGGTAAAACGCTGGAAGCTGGCGCAGTAGCAGGTGTGCGTAATGTTCGTAACCCTGTTGAGCTTGCTGAGCAGGTAATGATGCATAGCGGTCACGTTTTTTTAAGTGGCAAAGGGGCAAACGATTTTGCAATTAGACAAGGCATCAAATTAGAACCTGACGAATACTTTTATACTCAGCTCAGGTACGATCAATGGAGGGAAATAAGAGATAGTGATCTCTATACACTCGATCATAAAAGTGATAAGCTTATCGGAGCTGTGAAAGGAAGAAAATTTGGAACCGTTGGGGCTGTTGCCTGTGATAAGGATGGAAATATTGCTGCAGCAACTTCAACAGGTGGTATGACCAATAAGCAATATGGCAGGATTGGGGATAGCCCTTTGATAGGTATAGGCACTTATGCAAATAATAAAACGTGTGCAATTTCATGTACCGGTCATGGCGAGCCTTTTATAAGAACAGTGGCTGCTTATGATGTAAGTTGCCTTATGGAATATAAGAATATGAATTTACAACAAGCCTGCGAAGAAGTTGTTATGAAAAAATTAGTGGAGATGCATGGTGACGGTGGCTTGATAGGGATGGATGCGAATGGAAATGCAGCATTGGTTTTTAACTGTGCAGGAATGTATAGAGGGTTAAAGAGCAGTGATGGAACTGGTTTGATCGCGATTTATAATGATGATTCTTCTAAATAAGAGATAATGAAAAAATATGCTGTGATCGTAGCCGGGGGTACCGGCAGCAGGATGAACAGCAATATTCCAAAGCAGTTTTTGCTGATAAACAACAAACCTCTTTTATTTTATACCATTGATGTTTTTTTAAAAACTTATGATGATATGCAGATAATTTTGGTTTTGCCAAAAGACCATATCAGTAAAGGACAGGAAATTATTGATGCATATTTTAATAACTCACAAATACGAATATGCGAAGGCGGACGTACAAGGTTTCATTCTGTAAAAAATAGTTTGAAATTAATAAATGATGAGAGTATAATTTTTGTTCATGATGGCGCCCGTTGCCTGCTAACACAAGATCTGATACAACGTTGTTATAATGAAACAGAAAAGTATGGTTCCGCAATTCCTGTTATTACTTCAAAAGATAGTGTAAGGTTACTTACCAGCGAAGGGCATGTTGCACTGGATAGGAATACCGTAAAACTTGTACAAACACCACAAACATTTCACAGCAAAATTTTATTAACTGCTTTTAAAATAGATCATAAAGATAAGTTTACCGATGAGGCAACAGTTGTGGAGGCATTTGGAATAAAAGTAAATTTAATAGAGGGTGAAGAAAATAATATTAAAATAACCACGCCTGGCGATATGTTTATTGCAGAACAAATAATTAAAGGTGCCTCCTCTATATAAAACCACAATTATCTTTTACTGTTAGATGATCAGTAAGGTAAATAATAAAATTAGTTGCTATTTTCACTCCGGGGATATTGTTACTATAATTGAAATTATAGTGACCGTATTTTATAACTTCTATATCATAAATGTTTTTCCATTATATCCAACTCTTTCCTGTAAAAAAAATATAGGACCTTTTAAGAAAGCTTTAGAATAATTGCAGTAAATAAAATCAACGGCAGCAAGATTATTGTTCCCACAATTGCAAGAAGAATATCAGGAATTCTTTTGATACTTCTTTGCGTCTTCAACTGCATGCAGAAAGGTTTGGAGGATTATTATTTGTTCTTACCAATTTTTTCCAGGATCAGGTGAGCCACTTCCATCGCTCTAAACCCATCCACTTCGCTCACAACAGTATTGGTATTATTGATGATAGCATCTCTGAAACTTTCTAATTCCATTTTAATAGCATTATGGTCTTCTATTTTCGGGCTATAAAATGCAATCGTTTTTTTGCCATGTGATGTTTCGATGTCAAAAGTAAAAGCATTTTTATCAGGATTACTTGTAAGCTTTGTTATCTCTGTTTTCTTTTCTAAAAAATCTATACTTATATAAGAATTTTTTTGAAACAAACGCATCTTACGCATCTTCTTCATGCTTATTCTTGATGAAGTAAGATTGGCAACGCAACCATTATCAAATTCAATCCTTACGTTGGCAATATCAGGCGTATCGCTCATTACAGATACACCATTGGCAGAAATTGATTTTACATTGCTGTTTACCAATTTTAAAATAATATCAATATCGTGTATCATCAAATCTAATATCACACTAACATCAGTGCCTCTTGGCTTGAATTGCGAAAGGCGGTGTACTTCAATAAACATGGGCGCTAATTCATGATCTTTCAACGCTAAAAATGCAGGATTAAAACGCTCTACATGTCCTACCTGGAATTTGATATTTGCTTCCTTTGCCAGCTTTAATAATTCTCTCGCCTCTTCCATTGTATTAGCCAGTGGCTTTTCTACAAATACATGCTTGCTTTTTAAAATGGCACTTTTACAAAGCGCATAATGAGAGGTAGTGGGTGCTACAATATCTGCTGCATCGCAGGCATCCAGTAATTTATTGATGTTCGTAAATCTCTTTAATTGGTATTGTTCACTAACCAAAGCAGCATTATTATCAGCCGGATCGTAAAACCCCACTACTTCTACACCACTGATATCTTTCCAGTTGTTTACATGAAATTTTCCCAGATGTCCCACTCCAAATATGCCAATTCTGAGCATAATAATAAATTAGGTGATAAAGATAATGAACAAGTAATTAGAGAATAAGTTTAATAAATAAGAGAAATAAAAAAAGCCCCGCTTTTAAACGGGGCAGGGTGTTATCAGGCAGCTTCTTTTAGTATTCTTGAGCTGGAGATATAATTTTTATTGGGGGTATACAGAAATAAACAAGTACCGTTTTTAATTTTATTAATAATTGCCTGGTGTAATTCAGGAGCCACTGCAGGGCATCCCCAGCTTCTTCCAATAAACCCACGACCTTTAGCTAAACTTTCATTTACATAAGGCGCTGCATGCATTACAATACCGCGGCTTAAAGCATTATCATTAATTCCTGCTTCCTCACCTTCCAGCCGCAAGGAATAACCTTTGGCGCCTGTATAAGTTTCTTTGGTTACATAAAACCCGGGACTGCTCTGTAAACTCTCAGGAGTGTTTGAAAAATTATTGGCAAATTCTTTACCCGAATTTTGTCCGTGGGCGACATAAGTATTAAATAAAATTTTATAATTTTTCAGATCTATAATAAACAATCTTTTCTTGCTGGATGGCTCACTAAAATCAACAATTGAAATAATATTGTTATTGGCTAATTTACCTTGATATAAAAGATAATTAAATCCTTTTAATGCATAATCATAGGCTTGTCTGCTTAATCCTAAAGTTCCTAATTTCAGACTATCATAAATATTAGGTTTGTTAATTGATATAGGATTTTCATTGCCTGGATTTAAATAAGAATTACTACTTACGGCGTTAACAGCCGCAGAACGTGACATGCTATTAGCAGGCTTAACTCTTGCAAAAACAAATAATAAATGAATGATAAAAATAAAAATAGATGAAAGAATGAGATAAAATTTCTTAACCATTGACTTATTCATTCAGTGAAACTTTTAAAAATTATTAATTATAAAATCCGGTAAAAATCCTTTGCCAGTGCTGTTGATTCTTCTTAAAAGCAGATAGGTAAATGGATATTGGAAGCACTTAAAATCAGTGGTTAGCTTAACTTTAAATGCGAGCAGCAAATATAAGCCGGTAAAGGGTTACGGGAAGTTAAAAGGTATTAACATATCACCCTTTTTAAGAGTATTTACAGTTCTTTAACATATAATATGCAGCGTTGTAAAATAGATATCAGTTTTCAAAATAGAAATGGTAATGATTAGAGCAATTTGGATTGAATTTGCTGCCGCAGAAAGGGCACTGATTATTACAATTTAAATACTGCTGAATAGTCATTTCATGTTTGCATATTCCACATAGTATCGCTCTGGTATTCTGCTCATTTTTCTTCCATACATCTGATATATGTCCTGCTTCTTCCTGGTGGCAATAGTAATATGGATAATAATAATTGCAACACTTAAATTTTATGGCAATTACATCTAATGGCGAATGATAATGTACACAGCGGGTTTGGTCATCAACTGGTTTACCTTTTATAATAATATCAGAAGGATTCATTAAGAGCGATTGATTTTTTTTTAAATTATTATTAGTAGCCTTCGACAAACTAAGAATTCATCCGGTAGGCGAGTTGGGTGGCAATAAAAAAAATATTTTGGATTGAATAGATTCTCTAATGCTCTAATCACTTGTTTTTGTGAAAGTGCCAAATTTAAAAAATTTCATAGATTTACAATTCACAAAAAAAATAGTTGCACTACGATCAGCCAACATATGAAGAGGCAAAGTTAATTTCACTGCTAGCGGAAGACAGCGAATATGCATTTCAGCTTTTGTATGATCGCTACCATAACCGCATCTATCAAACGGCTATACGGTATTTGAAATCACCACTACTGGCACAGGAAGTGTACCGATGGTAGCCACTGCCGGACATCCTTATGTATTTACTTGAACAAGACCAATGACACCGGGAGAATTTAAAATTCTTTAGCAACTGGCAATTGGGGCGGCAATTATTTTATGCCGTTAATTAATCATCAAAGCATCAGCAGTCATTTGGCAAAATTTGTACCTGGTGGATTTTTACTGCGTTCTTTTAAAAAGGCCTCCCATTTACTGTACCATTCATTTAATCCTCCTGCAAAACTTTCTTTGTTGGGTTTAGTAAGTAGTTTCATAAATGCCTTTAACTCTTTCCCGGCATCTGTTTTAGGGTTTTTGGTTAGGTATCTTCTTTATGATAGCTGCCTGATGAAACTGACACATTTGAGTGGGTATATTGGGGAATAATTTAACCAATCCCTTGCGTCCATCACATACGATGGCTTTTATCACAAATCCTTGAGCAAGGAGAAATTATTTCAGGAGTAAAGGGAATAGCAAAAACTGAAGGCTTATTAATTTCACCGGAAGGAGCAGCAACATGGAAAGCATTAAATTTATTTACGCAAAAGTAAAAAGATTAGTTTATCAGAAAAAAATATTATTACTTATTTCCAAAGCTTCTGGCATTGAAATTGTATCTACACTCCTGTAGATTTTTAACATAATTTTGTGTTAAGATTGTCATGTCAATACTCAAAGCATGACAATTACATTTTTAAAATAAAAACTATGAAAACACTTTCTCTCATAACTGAGAATACCCTATTGCGCACATGTAAAGGCTGTTCTAAAATCTTCAACAACAAATGGTTTATGTTATTACTACTGGTCGTTTTTGCGGTCGGATGTAAAAAAGTTACCGAGGAAACAGGGCTTGTTGGTCTCTGTCCTATAGTAGTTTCTACTGATCCAAAGGATAAAGCCGTGGATGTTGTTCTTAACAAGGTAATTTCGGCAACCTTCAATACCGACATGAATCCGGCAACGATCAATAATACAACATTTACTATTAAGCAAGGTTCTACTTCTACATTTATTTCTGGAAAGGTTGCCCCCACTGCTAATAAAGCAACCTTTACTTTTACACCAGACGTGGCACTGTTACCTTTTACCACGTATACAGGTACCATTACAACCGGGGTTACGGACCTATTTCGTACTGCAATGGTCAGTGATTATGTATGGACTTTCACAACCATTCCTCAAGTAACATTATCATCAAATCCATTGGTAGGGGGAACGACTACTGGAGGAGGAACATTTGTTCAGGGCTCTGTAGTTACAGTAAGTGCAACACCGAATACTGGTTTTACATTTACTAACTGGACAAATAATGGAACTATAGTTTCAACGAGTTCAAGCTATCAATTTACTATGAATGGAAACATAGCCTTAGTAGCGAACTTTACGCCGGTAACAGCAGGAAATTTTGCGGTAAATCTATCATCCAATCCGGCTGCAGGCGGAACAACTACCGGAGCGGGCTCATATCCTACAGGTTCTACTGTAACTGTAACAGCACTCCCGAATACCTTCGGGGGATATACCTTTGTTAACTGGACAGATAACGGAACACCAGTTTCGACGAGTTCAAGTTATACATTCGCACTAAATGCAAACAGAACCTTAGTTGCGAACTTTAGCCTTATACCAGCATCTCAATTTGCGGTAATATTATCATCAAATCCACCTGCAGGCGGAACTACAACCGGATCGGGCTCATATAGCGCAGGTTCTGTAACTGTAATAGCAACACAAAATGTGGGGTATACATTTACTAACTGGACAGAGAACGGAACTATAGTATCCACGAGTTCAAGTTATACATTCGCACTAAATGCAAACAGAACGTTAGTTGCTAATTTTGTACTTAACACCTACACATTAAATGTAACAGCAACCAACGGAACTGTTGTAAAAAATCCGAATCAGGCAACATACAATCATGGAACTACGGTACAGCTTACTGCAACGCCAAATTCAGGTTATACATTTACATCGTGGAGTGGAGATGCTACAGGCTCCACAAATCCATTAACAGTTACCATGAACGCGAATAAAAATATCACCGCGAACTTTACGGCAAACGCACCACCTGTAGGTGGTGTTGGGGTAGTAGACCTTGGAGGAGCCGGTAATTTCGTTATGCTGTCAGAAGCAGGAATCACCAATGTCCCTACATCTGCTATTACCGGAAATATTGGAGCTTATCCAATCACTGGTGCGGCTATTACCGGATTAAGTTGTCCGGAAGTGACTGGGTTAATATACACGGTTGATGCTGCTGGTCCTGCATGCCGGACGATTGACCCCGTATTACTGCTTACGGCGAAAAACAACATGGAAACTGCGTACACCACAGCAAATAATCTAGTAACTCCTGCCCCTATTGTTGAGCAGTCCGCTGGAAATCTTAATGGCCAGACTTTGGCTCCGGGCCTGTATAAATGGAGCACGGGAGTTTCAATAACAACAGGTATTACGCTCGCCGGTGGGTCAAATGATACCTGGGTTTTCCAGATTGCGGGAGACCTTATCGTAAATAATGGTGCTATTATTACTTTATCAGGCGGTGCGCAACCCAAAAACATCGTCTGGGTAGTGGCAGGTAGTAAAGCAGACCTTGGAACGACCGTTGATTTCAGCGGAATTATTCTGAGTAAAAACCTGATTTCCCTTAATACCGGCGCTAAAGTTACCGGTAGATTATTGTCACAGAAAAATGTTACGTTAATTAAGAATATCGTTATTCAACCTTAATAAAATCGGGTTTATCCCCCGCCAGCTGGCGGGGGATTTATTCAAATAAAATGAAACAAAAAAACTAATTTTTAAAAAAGATATTTTATGTTACAATATCATACAGCAAAACAAAAATTTGCAATTCTATTTTTGATGTTAATTTTTGCAGGCATCACAGGCCATACACAACAAGTAGCCCCGATAGCTATCGGGCAACCACAACCCGTATGGTGGTTTGGCGTATCAGGCGCAGCAAATTTTAATTACTATCGTGGTACAACGCAAATGCTCAACCAAAGCTTAACCGTGCCAACTGCGTTTCATAAAGGGCATGGCGTTAAGCCTTACGTCTCTTTATTGACCGAGTACCGGCCTAATAAAGTATGGGGCGGTATGCTAAACGTAGCATACGATAACCGTGGTGGTAAATTTGATGGCGTGATGGCACCCTGCAATTGCCCGGCAGATTTATCAACCAATATCAGTTACATTGCTGTTGAACCCAGTTTACGGTTAGCGCCCTTTGCTTCTGCATTTTATATATTTGCCGGGCCTACGCTGAGTTTCAATGTGTCCAAATCATTTATGTATACAGAGCTAAGGCAACCTGATACAAAAGCAGACTGGAGTGATATACACAAAATTGTATTTTCAGGCCAGGCAGGTGCCGGCATAGATATTCCGCTTTCTGCACGAACAAGCGCTACACAAATGACGCTCTCTCCATTTGCATCTTTTCAAACAGACTTTGGTCATGAGCCCCGTTCAGTAGACTCATGGTCATTCTACACAGTTCGTGCGGGGATAGCACTTAAGTTTGGTAGAGCCAAAAAATCAACTACTGCCACAACCATAACGGAACCCGTAACAACTACAAGCACTACAATGGTAACTGTAGGCAGTTGGCAAACAAATCCCCCCTCATTGCCTGTTTTTGAAACTTATATCTCGGCAAATGCTGTCACCAATTTCAAGAACAAATACGGAGCTAATCTGTATGATATAACAAAGATAAAATCCACATCAGGGCAGGATATATATGTTGTAAGGGTGTTGGATAATGGTCAAGTTAGAACGGATTATGTTGATGAGAATGGTAATACTGTATCGCGATAAATCAAAATACCACATGGATAAT
>OLLO01000348.1_pt1 | contig 25368 bp, 26 predicted proteins | sample 1604551 | NCBI WGS metagenome assembly OLLO01 (sample SAMEA104055720, study PRJEB20765) | soil metagenome | biome: Arctic tundra; feature: Polygonal ground; material: soil | place: USA | collected 2011-09 | depth 0-0.5 m
TTGCACAGACAGATACAACAGGCCATAACTTCAGCCAGTTCTCTTACTTTTCAGATAGAAATATTTTTTCCCCATATGCATCTAACCACAGCGGCTCAATAACTTTTGGTGTTGATAATAACATACAAATGAAAGTGCGCAGTAAAAAAGATACAGCCAACGGCGGATTAAAAAAAGTATCCTTAATAGATGGCTTAAGTTTTAGAACCAGCTACGATTTATTTGCTGATTCATTTGCTTTAAGTTTATTCAACATTAATGCATCAAGTAATTTATTTAATAAGGTAAATATAACAGCAGGGGCAAATTTAGATCCTTATGATGCTGATGCAAAAGGACAAAGAATAAAAACTTTATTATGGAATAGAAAACCGCTATCATTTGGCAGATTGCTTAGTGGAAATGTTTCTATCTCCAGCCAGTTTCGTGGAGGTGATAAAAGTAAAACAACTTCAAAGCCTGAGCTGAAAGGATATGATTATACAAGAAGCGGCTACACCTCTGATGAATATCAAAATGAGCTGGCATATATAAGAAATAACCCCGGTGAGTATGCAGATTTTAATATTCCATGGTCGGTAAATTTTTCATATGCACTAACTATTGACAGACCTTTTAACCAGATCATGCAAGCTTTTAAAACCAATTTTTCACAAAATGTAAACTTTGGCGGAACATTAAACCTATCTCCCAAATGGCAAATTGGCGTAAATGGCTCTTATAATATTACGCTGGGCCAGCTTGGTATAATTCCAATTTCTATATCAAGAGAAATGCACTGCTGGCAAATATCTATCAATATATCTCCTGTTGGCAGAATCCGGTTTTACAGTATCAACATTAGCCCTAAATCAGGGTTGTTAAGAGATATGAGAATAAACCGAACCAGATCTTTTCAGGACGGCTTTTGATGTGTAACATAATAATCACTCATCAATTCATGCAACTCATGTTTTACCGCTTCATAATTGTCTGTTGAAGAAACCTGCACAGTGGGTAAATAATGCATCTCAAACTTTACAGGCCAAAAGAAAAATATTTTATCAGCAGGCGATGCTTTTTTTGTATTAAAAATAACCGTCGGCAAAATGGGCTTTCCTGTTTCCACCGCTAATTTAAAAGCGCCGTTGTGAAATTCTTTTAAAGGCTGAGTCGTTTTATTGCGTGTGCCTTCAGGATAAATGCACATGTGAATTCCAAGCTTAAGCACTTCTTTCATTTCTTTAAAACTATTTATACGGCTATTCTTATCTTTCCTGTTTACAAGAACAGAACCTCTTTTATAGATCAATCCAAATAAAGGAATCTTTACCAGTTCTATTTTTGCAATTGTTTTACTTGGTCCGGGTGTAAAAGGAGCGGTTACCAAAATATCCATCAAAGAATTGTGGTTACAAATAATTATATAGTTCTGTCCCTTCTTAAAATTTTGCAATCCTTTTATCTTAAGGCTGCATCCGGTTAAAAAGAAAAAAACCGATATCCAAACCTTTGAAACTTTAATAAATATCTCAATCCTTTTTGGTTCCTTTACTAAACCAAGTACCCACGTAACCGGTAGTACAGGCAGCATTGTTATAATAAAAACCAAAGCAGCCCATAAAGCGAATATTCTTCCCAAAATTTCTTTAATAAAACTCATGTAGAATTTTTTAATTCAATTTCCAGTCAATAGGTTGTAAGCCTTCGTGCATTAAAAATTCATTTGTTTTTGAAAAATGTTTGCATCCAAAAAATCCTTTATCAGCGCTGAAAGGAGAGGGGTGTGCCGCTTTTAAAACATGATGTTTTGTTTCATCAATTAATACCTGTTTATCCTGGGCAAACCTGCCCCATAATAAAAAAACCACTCCTTTTTTTTCTTCAGATATTTTTTTAATTACAGCATCAGTAAATTCTATCCAGCCAATTTTACTATGACTGCCGGGCTCATTCTGCCTTACGGTTAAAGATGCGTTTAATAAAAGTACACCTTGTGTAGCCCACTTTTCAAGATTTCCATCAGCTGATGGAGGAATGCCGAGATCGCTTTGTAATTCTTTAAAAATATTTATTAACGATGGAGGCTTTGTAATTCCTGGTGGTACAGAAAAACTTAATCCGTGTGCCTGCCCGGAATTGTGATATGGATCCTGCCCCAGCAACACAACTTTTACTTTATCAAATGGTGTTTTACCAAAGGCATTAAACATCAAAGAGCCGGGAGGATATATTATTTTGCCTGCAGCTTTTTCTGTTTTAATAAAAGTTACAATTTGTAAAAAATAATCTTTTGTAAATTCATCTTTCAGTACTTCTTTCCAGCTCTCTTCAATTTTTACATCCATTGCTTACGTTTTTATAAAAATACAAAAGCTCCCTAACAGAGAGCTTTTAATATTAGAATTGACTTAAACATATTACCAAATTCTTATTCTTTGATCCGGTGGTTTATACATTTTATCACCAGGCTTTACATCAAATGCATCGTACCATGCATCAATATTTCTCAATGGTCCGTTAACTCTATGTACACCCGGTGAGTGAACATCGGTTAAAATTCTTTGGGCCGCTTCTTCGGGCAACGTATTTTCTCTCCATACCTGTGCAAAACCCAGGAAAAAACGCTGTGCAGGTGTAAAGCCATCTATCTTTTTACCATCTTTAAACTGCTGTGTTTTTGTGAATGCCTCATAAGCAATATTAATACCTCCCAGGTCTGCAAGATTTTCTCCAAGCGTTAACTTGCCATTTACATGCAGCGAATCAAGGATTGTAAATCCATTAAATAATTCTGCTACATTATTTGCTTTTGTTTTAAATTTATCTGCATCTTCTTTGGTCCACCAATCAGTAAGGTTTCCCTGTGGATCAGAAAGCCGCCCCTGATCATCAAATCCATGTGTCATTTCATGGCCGATAACTACACCAATGCCGCCATAATTTACTGCATCATCTGCCGCAAAATCAAAGAAGGGAAATTGAAGAATACCGGCAGGAAAAGTAATTTCATTATTAGAAGAATTATAAGATGCATTTACCGTTGGAGGTGTAAACCTCCAAAGTGTTTTATCAATAGGTTTGCCTAAGCGGTTCACATTTTCCTCATATTCCCACTTTCCGAGGCGCTGCCTGTTACCTAAGTAATTATTTTTATCAATAACAACGTTGCTGTAATCTCTCCATTTATCTGTATAACCTATTTTCTTTGTAAAGGCATTTAATTTTTCAAGCGCTTTTTGTTTTGTGATTTCGCTCATCCAATCAAGTCTCTTAATACGTTCAGCAAAAGTTTGCTGAAGATTATTAACCAGGTCGAGCATGCGTTTTTTTGCCTCAGGAGTAAAATATTTAGTCACATACATTTCTCCCAGCAGGTCGCCCATTGAATTATCTATTACACCGGTAACTCTCTGCCAGCGTGGTGATATTTCCTTTTGACCGGTAAGCACCTTATTGAATTTAAAGTTTTGTTGTACAAATGCACTGCTAAGATATGGGGCAGCAGATTCAATAATATGCCATTGTAAATATGCTTTCCAATCTTCAGGTGAAACAGCGCCCAGCAAAAGGTCTACCGATTTTAAAAATGCAGGATTAGAGACAATTACGCTGTCTGCCCCCCTGATATTTAATTTATCTGCCCGATTTTTCCAATCAATAGAAGGCGTTGTTGCTGAAAGATCTTTCCATGAAAACTTATTATACAATTTATAAGGATCTCTCATTTCAACCCTTGGCATTTGTGCTTTTGCCAATGCAGTTTCAATTCTCATTACTGCCCATGCATTTTTTGTTGAAGCAGCTTCTGTTTGCCCTGTTAATACAAACATGCTCACTATATCAGAAATAAATTCGTGGCGGATATTTACACTGCGGTTATCATTTTTTAAATAATAATCCCTGTCTGGTAATGTCGTTCCTCCCTGACCAATCTGGGGAATATATTTGGTTGCATTCTTTCTATCCTGACCTATAAAAATACCAATAGGAGAAACACCTGCAATTCCATTCACTCTTTCATAAGCCATTTCGTTTAATATATCATCAACAGTTTTAAGCTTATTTATTCTTTCAAGATGAGGAAGAAGAGACTGATACCCTGATTTTTCAATAGTAACACTATCCATGCCGCTTAAATAATAATTGCCGACCTGTCTAAATTTATCAGGTGCAGAACTTCTTGCTTCATCTTCCATTAGCTGGTGCAGCCTGTTGGTATTATCTTCATCAATTATTCCAAAAGATCCCCACCTTGTTTTTGAAGCAGGCACAGGATTTTTTCTTATCCAGTTTCCATTTGCATAAATAAAAAAATTATCTCCCGGTTTTACAGACATATCCATATTTGCAGGATCAATAAATTTTCTTTTTTTATCAGGAGGAATAAAGCTTAATAAAAAAATGGCGACTGCCGCTATGAATGTGTTTTTAAAATTAATATTCATCGTTAAATTTTTTTGAGCTTATCAATTTACTAACTTTTTTAAATCTATCTGTTTTAATTAAAAAAACCGGCATAAACCGGCTTTTAATTAGTGATCCGGATTGGATTCGAACCAATGACCCTCAGCTTAGAAGGCTGATGCTCTATCCAACTGAGCTACCGGACCAATACCAAAACTTTGGGATGCAAATATAAAGTAATAGATAATCGCAGGCAATTATGCATGATTACTTCATTTGATTTGCTAATACTTCGATCCTTTTATTTTTAAACACAATTTTGTATTCGGCATTAGCGTTTGGCAATAAGATTTGAAACGACAGGAGACTTGATCAAATAAGAAAAGCTGTTGTGGCATGTTTGTTGAAATTATGCAGAGTAAAACTTTAATTACCCTTCCTATTGATATGGTTTATTTTCGGGGCTTAAACAAAAACTATGAAAAAAATACTTATTACCATTTTTGCAGCATTTATATTGTTAGTTGAATTTTCATCTTGCAAAAAATTAGTTGCTGCAATATTTCAAGGCTTAGATGTAAACGTTCCTGAAGTTCAGGTAACTATACCAACTGTTATCGCTGTTACTTCAAATGAAATTCCATTAGGCAATTTTTCCTTTCACTTTAATTTAGATAGTATTGTAAAGGCAAATACTGCCGGTGTTTTTGGTGTGAATGCTGTTAGCTCTATTAAGGTTAAGCAAATTAGCATCAATATCACCAATGCAGATCAGCTTAATAACCTTTCTAATTTTGAAAGTGCCCGGGTAACATTGCAATCAAACACTAATAACAATCCCACAGAACTTTTCTCGATGACTTTTCCTGATACTTATGCGTCTTCAATTACTACTACCCCAACTAACAGCCCGGAATTATTAGCTTATTTAAAGGGTTCTGATATTACATATAATATTTATGGTAAAATGCGGCGGATAACAAGCAAACCATTGAATATGGTAGTATCAGTTACGCTAAGAGTGAATTAAACATTCAGTTATTGATCTTATTTCCCTTCCATTTCCATCATCTTTTCAAATACAATTTCAAACTCTGCATTTGCTTTTTGTAATTGCTCTGAAACTTTTTTGTAATCGGCTTCTGTTTGTACAAATTTTGTGTTGTTAGTATAAATTTCATAAGAAGATAAAGTACTTTCGAGTTCAGCTTTTTGTTTGGTAAGCGATGCAATTTTTTCTTCCAGTTGTTGAAATTGTCGTTGTGTTTTTTGCAATTCTTTTTTTACATCTTTATCAATACTAATTTTTCGATTATTATTTTTTGTCTCAACTTTTATTTCTTTTTGAGGAGCTAATATTTTTTCAACTTTAGTTTTTTCTTTTTCATTTGCTGCTTTTGCCTGCCGCTGTTTCCATTCTTCCCATTCTTCAAAATTGCCGACAAACTCTTTTATTTTATAATCTTCTATCTCCCAGATTTTATTGCAGGTCTGGTTTACAAAATAACGATCGTGGCTTACCAAAATGTAACTGCCTTCATATTTATTCAAAGCCTCTACCAGCAAGTCAACCGAATGAATATCCAAATGATTCGTGGGTTCATCCAGCAATAAAAAGTTTGCTTTGCTTACAATGGTTTTTGCAAGCGCTACTCTTGCTTTTTCTCCACCACTTAATACTTTTATCTTTTTTTCAACATCGTCACCACTAAATAAAAAACATCCAAGCAGACTTCTTAATTCCAGATCGGTTTTGCCACTGCGGGCACCTTTCATTTCTTCTAACACATCATTGTTTAAATTCAAAGCTTCTAATTGGTGCTGTGCATAAAATGCATCATCAACGTTATGCCCCCATATCCTTTCACCTTCAAAAGTTTCAGTGCCTGCAACAATTCGTAACAAAGTGGACTTACCTTTTCCGTTAGCACCAATTAATCCTATCTTATCACCACGATTTATTTCGGCGCCGGCATGCTCAACAATTTTTACATTCCCGAATTTTTTGGTAACATTTTTCAACGTACATAAAGTTCTTCCTGGTTGTTTATCAATAGCAAAATTGATACGCATGTTTGGACGTTCGAGCTCTGTATTCTCAATCCTTTCAATTTTATCAAGCCTCTTCATTACACTCTGTGCCTGCGCAGCTTTGGATGCCTTTGCTTTAAAGCGTTCAATAAATCTTTCCTGCTGTCTTATAAAGTCCTGCTGATTTTCATACGCCTTTTTTTGTATGTCAATACGCTGTGCTTTTTCCTGCTGGTAATAAGAATAATTGCCTGTGTAAAAATGCAGTTCCTGCTGGTACAGCTCTACAATTTTAGTAACCATCCTGTCTAAAAAATAACGATCGTGAGATACGATCACAACTGCACCCTGGTAATGCTGCAAATATTTTTCAAGCCATTCAATTGATGGAAGGTCAAGATGGTTTGTCGGCTCATCGAGTAACAAAACATCAGGATGCATTAATATCATTTTTGCGAGAAGAACTCTCATTCTCCATCCTCCGCTAAATTCTTTATAAGGACGTTGCAGATCAGCGTTCGCAAAGCCAAGTCCCTGCAGTATCTCTTCAGTTTTATGATGAATACTATATCCATCGAGTATTTCCAGTTCATGTAGTTTATCGGCATATCTATGAGCCAGGTCCTCATCAGAACTTTTTTCCAGTTCAATTCCCATTTCCGCAATTTCTTTTTCTAACTGAAGCACTTTTTCAAATGCACCTAATGCAACCTGCAAAATGGAATCGTCTGTATCAAAGCTTAAAAGATCCTGGTGAAGAAATCCAATAGTTGTATCTCTGCTTTTTTCAACAGTACCTGCAGAAGGCTGGTATTGCCCTGTAAAAACTTTTAATAAGGTTGATTTTCCTGTGCCGTTATAACCAATCAAACCAATACGCTCATTGGATTGTATATGCCATGTAGCATCTTTAACAATTACACGGGCACCAAATTCAAATGTTACATTTTGTAAACCTAAAAGCATCTAATTTATTTGAGGCGGCAAAATTAAGTTGTATTTAGTTGAAAATGCCTGTGAACTATTATAAGCGGTTACCTTTTATGTTTACCTTTGCAAAAACATTATCAATATGAGAAAATTATTGGCTATTCTATTTATTGCTGCGTTGGTATTTGGCGCCTGGTGGATATTTTTTAAAGATAAATCTCATAACGATGGACCTAAGCAGCAGCCTTTAAAAGTGGGTAAACATTCCGGTGAATTTAATAAAAGCGTGGGGGCTGTTGTTACAGAATATCTTTCTTTAAAAGAAGCATTCGTAAATGCTGATACCACAAAAATAAAAGCGCAGGAAAAAAAATTAATTGCAGCTATTGATAGTATTAAAATTGATGAGCTAAAAAAAGATACAACAGGTATTTTTCAATCTGCACAATTATTAATAGGAGATATAATATCTAATGCAAACGCAATTTTAAAAGAAACTGATATTACAGAGATGAGGCAGGATTTCAGGATGGTTTCTGAAAATCTTTTTCCTCTTTTAAAAACTATTCATTACGAAGGCGTAAAGTTATATTGGCAAAACTGCCCTATGGCTTTTGGAGAAGGCAAGGATGCAAGCTGGCTAAGCAATACAGAAGAAATCATAAATCCCTACTTAGGTAAAAATCATCCTGAATATAAAGGTACAATGCTGCACTGTGGTGAAATAAAAGATACAATACAATAGTTTGTAGTTTTTTTACATTGTTGCAGGTAGTAATCATTTTTGGCATCGGCAAGCATATTTAGATCTTATACCGCCATATTTTTCAAATCATAATTTACTCAATATTATTAGCGGTGTTTTGTTGTGGGCATGGAAAACGTATAAATGGAATAGCGATTCAATTCCGCGATCTAAGGAGTTTGTTTAGGTTTATAGGAAAATCTTATTGTACCATTTCTTCCCAGATCAGATTCAATTCTTGTCTCATAGCGGTTTTCACCATCATGAACGATCATTAAAGCTGTATTGGGTGGTATCTCACCAAGATTTTCGGCATACATCACCAATTCATTCACGGCTATGTTAGGATCAACAGTTAACTTAAGTGTAATAGGTTTATAAGAAAGCATTTGATGTGACAACAATAATTTTCCATTAAAAAAAACAGAGATGGAATCCCCGTCAATTTCACCATTATCATAAAAATCAACTGTGAAGGTTTCATTTTGTATCGGTATTGTTTTAAGAACTGTATTCACTCTTTGCTCAAATTTTAGATCCGGTACCATTACCAGCTCTTCCTTTTTTACCGGTGGCTTTGTAACAGGTACCTGTTGTATTATAAGAGTATCTTTTTTTATTATATTTTTTTTTGCCAGGTCATTATTTTTAATTGCCGGAGGTTTAGATGTAATTACCGGCTTTTTATTTTGACCCTTAGTGACAGGCTTGGTTTGTTTTGCAATTGGCTTTTGAGTTGCTCTGTTCATATCCCTGAAAGACTGATTTTTCTGTACAGGCGAAACATATACTTTTGATTTATCTGAGGAAGAATTTGTTTTTACAATCCTTCTTGCCAAACTGGTTCTTCCATACCCACAATTACCGCTTTGGTTAGGTGTAGGTATCCATGTGCCTTGAAGGCATTCTGTATCACTGTTTTCTTTTACATACTTTAGTTTATGTGTTTGAAAACAATTGCTGAAATCAGGAGGAGTATTATATTTTGTTCTTTCAAATTCTGTAACAATTATTTCCTTTGTTGCTTTGTTTAACGTGCCTCTTAATTTGCAGATTGTATAATATCGTTTACCCTCCTCTGTAAAATATGTGTAAGAATAACCTGTTACTTCGGAGCCGTGAGATTCCAGTTCCAGAACATAATCAATTCTCTCGCCACCCCAACCAATAAAACTGGTGCTGTTATCAACAAAGCCTCCTTTCCATTGCCCGTTAAAACTAAATTGCTTTTCAACATTTCTATAAGCGGTGGGGGCAGGCAGGTTTAAAGTTTTTTTAGCAGTGGATTTTATCGGAGACTTTTTTGTGTATACTTTTTTACCAACTAATGGCTTTGTAACTTTTTTTTGTTGGGCAAGAATCGAAAAACACAAAACCAATAAAAATAATAAAGTAGTAAAAAATTTCATCATGCTTTAATAATGCCTTTCACACAAAAATATAGGGAAATAAAAACCTAAACGTTTAATCGTATTCTTTCTTTGCCTAATACTTCGTTAAATTTGCCATCTCTAAATACTGTTTTTAAAATTGAATCTTTACAATTAATGATAAATATAACTTTCCCAGATGGCGCTGTAAGGCAATATGAACAAGGTTCTTCAGCACTTGATATTGCAAGGCAAATAAGCGAAGGGCTTGCCCGTAAAGTTTTAGCAGCAGATGTAAATAATGAAGTATGGGATGCAACACGTCCAATAAATAATGATGCTAAAATAAAATTTTTAATGTGGGATGATGATAATGCAAAGTCTACATTCTGGCATTCGTCTGCGCATCTAATGGCAGAAGCTGTTGAAGGAATGTTTCCCGGAGTAAAGTTTTGGGTTGGTCCTCCATTGGAAAAAGGTTTTTATTATGATATTGATTTGGGAGATAATGTTATTGCCGAAGATGATCTTAAAAAACTTGAAGTGAAGATGGCAGAACTTGCCAAACAAAATAATGTTTTTGTAAGAAAAGAAATTTCAAAACAAGATGCTATAAAATATTTTGAAGAGAAAGGTGATGAATATAAGCTCGATCTGTTAAGCGGATTAAATGATGGTGAAATAACTTTTTATACTCAGGGAAATTTTACTGATCTGTGCAGAGGTCCGCACATTCCCGGTACTGGTTTTATAAAAGGAATTAAACTTACAGCCATTGCAGGCGCTTATTGGAAAGGTGATGAAAAAAATAAAATGCTTACACGTATTTATGGTGTAACGTTTCCAAACCAAAAAGAGTTAGACGAGTATTTGGTTTTATTAGAAGAAGCAAAAAAAAGAGATCATAGAAAAATAGGAAAGGAGTTGGAGCTTTTTACCTTCTCAGAAAAAGTAGGAATGGGTTTGCCATTGTGGCTGCCAAAAGGCGCAATGCTGAGAGAAAGGCTGCAAAGCTTTTTACAAAAAGCTCAAATAGAAACAGGATATCTTCCTGTTATTACTCCACACATTGGGCGTAAGGAATTATATATTACCAGCGGGCATTATGAAAAATATGGTAAGGATAGTTTTCAATCAATAAAAACACCACAGGAAGGTGAAGAATTTTTTTTAAAGCCAATGAACTGTCCGCATCATTGCGAGATTTATAGAGCTGCTCCACGGAGTTATAAAGATCTTCCTTTAAGGTTAGCAGAGTTTGGAACAGTGTATCGTTATGAACAACATGGAGAATTGCATGGGCTTACCCGTGTTCGTGGTTTTACGCAGGATGATGCACATTTGTTTTGTATGCCGTCGCAGGTAAAAGATGAATTTAAAAAAGTAATAGATCTTGTATTGTATGTTTTTGAATCATTAAGTTTTACTGATTATACAGCCCAGGTTTCTTTAAGAGATAAAGTAGACAGAAGTCAATATATTGGCACTGATGAAAATTGGGAGATAGCTGAACAATCAATTATTGAAGTTGCAGAGGAAAAAGGTTTAAAGACAGTTATTGAATATGGCGAAGCTGCGTTCTATGGGCCAAAGCTGGATTTTATGGTAAAAGATGCAATAGGGAGAAAGTGGCAATTAGGAACAATTCAGGTTGATTATAATTTACCCGAAAGATTTGATCTTACTTATATTGGAGAAGACAATGCAAAGCATCGTCCTGTAATGATACACAGAGCGCCATTTGGAAGTATGGAAAGATTTATAGCGTTATTAATTGAACATTGTGCCGGCAAATTTCCTTTATGGCTTGCACCTGTACAGGTAAAAATCCTTCCTATAAGTGATAAGTTTATGGAGTATGCAGAAAATGTTTTAAATAAATTGAAAAATGCAGATATTCGTGCAGAGATTGATGACAGAAGTGAAAAGATAGGTAAGAAGATAAGAGATGCCGAGCTTGCAAAAATTCCTTTCATGCTTGTAATAGGAGAGCGGGAAATGAATGAAGAAAAAATTTCTGTAAGAAGACAGGGTAAAGGAGATTTAGGATCAAAAAATTTAGAAGAATTTGTAGAGATGGTGAACGAAGAAGTTGAAAGCAAAAGAGCATTTGTCTGAACCCTGCCTACCGGCAGGCAGGCATGATTTTTAGGATTTATAAGATTATTGAGAGTTTGGATGAGAGTGAGATAGATGATGATGTGTTGAATTAATGAAGAAAATAAATTAATTGCCCGATCTCCCTCTCTGAAGGAGAGGGAACGAGGGTGAGGCTAAATAAATATTGTTAAACTAAAATCAATTAATGGCATTTCCCCCAAGAGCACCGAGAGGCGCATTTAATCCCAGATTCAAAAAAGAACAACAACAGGAACACCGGACTAACCATATGATAAGAGTACCGCAGGTACGATTGGTTGGAGAAAATGTAGAAGTAGGTGTTTACGATACACAAGCAGCACAAAAAATGGCACAGGAGCAGGGCTTAGACCTGGTTGAAATCTCTCCGCAGGCAGATCCCCCGGTTTGTAAAATTATTGACTACAATAAATTTTTGTACGAGAAAAAGAAGAAGGAAAAAGAGATGAAGGCTAAAAGCAAAGTATCTGAGGTTAAAGAGATACGCTTTACGCCAAACACTGATGATCATGATTTTGATTTTAAATCGAAGCATGCGCAAAACTTTTTAAAAGATGGCAATAAAGTAAAAGCATATGTTCAATTTAAAGGCAGAGCAATTATGTTTAAAGAAAGAGGAGAGTTGCTGCTGTTAAAATTTGCCGAGAGGCTTGTTGATCTTGGAACTTTAGAAAGTATGCCTAAACTGGAAGGTAAAAGAATGTTCGCCATCTTCGCACCAAAAAGTCAAAAGAAAAAAGTAATAACTAATCAGTAATTTTTTATGGCTATAAATCTTGTAGAAACCATACAAAAAAATTTAGGATTTCCTGAGTTACAAAAAATAGATCCAAACACGCAGGAAGTAAAAAAATCTGAAAACATTTCTGTTCAGAATTATTTACCACAGGCAGCCATTCCCGTTGTTCTACTTGGCTTATATAAATACAGCAGAACTGAAGAAGCTAATACCGAATTACTGAAAGGTGAATTGCATCAAAAACTTTTAAAGACAATCTTTGGTAAAACAACACAATCAGTAATTGACAAAGTTGCTTCTTATACGGGTAACACATCTAAATATACTGCTAATAGAATGGAAATAATTGCATGTGAAGCGCTGCATATAATTAGAAATAGCTTATCTACTCAACCTGCAGGAGCTGATGTAAAAACTTTTCTTGCAGATCAACGCCATAATATTTTAGTGCATCTGCCTGCATCATTACAAATTGGCGAAGTGCTTCATGATAATACCATAGATGACAGGACCCATAAAATGGAAGGTCCAATCTCCAATCATATGCATTGGCTTGAAAAATTCTTCCCCAGTACTGACAGGAAGAAAGAAGAGAACTGGTAATATTTTACTGTTTTTCTCTTGGTAAATTTATTAAAATCCATTACTTTTGCACCCCATTAAGCATTTGTGTTTATGCTGATGTAATAACATCTAAAAAACATATTGCCCACAAGGCTCCATAAGTTCCCGTCTGTTCGGGACGCCAGCAGGGTGTAAAAATAAAAATATTATAATGCCAAAGGTTAAAACCAACTCCAGCGCCAAAAAGCGCTTTAAAGTAACCGGTACAGGAGAAATTACTTTTCAAAAAGCTTTCAAGAGACACATCTTAACAAAAAAATCTACCAAGCGTAAACGTAATTTGCGCAAAGATGGTAAAGTAACAGGTGCAAACAGGGATTTTGTTATGCGTTTGCTACGCATGAAATAATAATTTCTGCAAATCAACCTTAAACTTTTTAAACCTTTTAAACTTTAAACTAATTATATGCCACGTTCAGTAAATGCAGTAGCATCAAGAGCAAGAAGAAAAAAAATATTAAAAGCAGCCAAAGGATATCATGGCAAGCGTAAAAATGTTTACACCGTTGCCAAAAACGTAATGGAAAAAGGTATGACCTACAGTTATGTTGGTCGTAAACTTAAGAAGCGTGAGTACCGCACTTTATGGATAGCCCGTATAAATGCAGCTGTGAGAGCAGAAGGAATGACGTACAGCCAATTCATTAATAAGTTAGGAAGCAAGAATATTGATCTTAACAGAAAAGTGTTGGCTGACCTTGCAATGAATGAGCCTGAGAGTTTTAAAAAATTAATTGAATCAGTAAAATAATTTATTTCAAAAACTGATTTACAACCGTCCCGAAATCAGGACGGTTTTTTTATTGCAGAAATATTGCATTCAATTACATTTGTAAATCATAACCGAAAATCTATTCTATAAATGAATAATACGTACACCGACCTGGTGAAGCAAACATTCAATTTTCCGCAGGAAGATTTTACTCTCAAAGATGATTATCTGCAATACAACAATGTTGATGTAAAAGCCTTAATAGATAAATATGGTACGCCATTAAAGCTAACCTATCTGCCCAAAATAGGTATGCAGATAAGCAAGGCTAAAAAAATGTTTGCAAATGCTTTAAAAAAACATAAGTATGAAGGCGAATATTTTTATTGCTACTGTACTAAAAGTTCACATTTTTCTTTCATAGTAGAAGAAGCTTTGAAAAATGATATTCATCTTGAAACATCTTATGCATACGATCTTGAAATAATCAACAAACTTTATGAGAATAAAAAAATTGACAAAAAGATATTTATTATATGCAACGGCTTTAAACAAAAAAATTATACCAGCCGGATTGCACGATTGTTAAACACAGGTTTTGAAAATGTAATACCTGTATTGGATAATAAAGAAGAATTAAAGGCTTATAAAAAATCTGTAAGAGTACCTTTTAAATTAGGTATAAGAGTAGCCGCAGAAGAAGAACCCACCTTTCCGTTTTATACTTCAAGATTAGGAATGCGGGCAAGAGATATTCTGGAATTTTATGTAGATGAGATAGAAGGGAATGAACATCGCTTTCAATTAAAAATGCTTCACATCTTTTTAAATAAAGGTATAAAAGATGATATTTATTACTGGAGCGAATTAAATAAGATCATTAATCTTTATTGCCAGTTAAGAAAAATTTGTCCTGAACTCGATTCCATAAATATTGGCGGAGGTTTTCCTATTAAACATTCATTAGGTTTTGAATACGATTATCAGTTTATGATAAATGAAATTGTAAGAAATATAAAAGTCGGATGTAAACGCAGTAAAGTACCCATGCCGAACATATTTACAGAGTTTGGAAGTTACACTGTAGGAGAGAGCATGGCGCATATTTATAGTGTTATTGGAGAGAAAAATCAGAACGACCGTGAGATCTGGTATATGATAGATTCATCTTTTATTACAACCTTACCAGATACCTGGGGTATTGGTGAAAAATTTTTAATGCTTCCCATAAATAAATGGAATGAGGAATATCAGCGTGTCACGCTTGGAGGCATTACATGCGACAGTCATGATTATTATGATTCAGAAGAACACATTAATGAAGTTTTTTTGCCTAAGCTTACAAATGGTGAACCGCTATATGTGGGCTTCTTTCACACTGGCGCTTACCAAGATCAGATAAGCGGGTACGGCGGAATAAAACATTGCCTTATTCCATCTCCTAAACATATAATTGTAGAGCGGGATAAAAATGGAAAATTAATAGATTGGGTATACGCCAAAGAGCAAACTGCACAAAGTATGTTAAAGATATTAGGATATGAAAGCAATAAAAAAACCTCCCGAAGTTGAGAGGTTTTAAGGTGTAGATCCATCAGGTTTAATCATTGTGTTTATGTTTATTTTTCCAGCGCCTGTCATCATCTCCATGATGATGACCCGGCATAGTCTCTTGCAATAAACCCTGCTATAAGCCATTTAAGTATTTTTTTATTTTTCATGATTAAATGTTTTAGTGTATAATTCAATTTTGTTACCATCTTTTTATTAATCAAATCTCTTACCATTTTATTAACAGTAACAATTGTTTATAAATAAGATGCAAGTAATGTAAATTTGCATTTCTAAAAAGATAAATATGTATCCTGAAGAAATTGTAATACCCATGAAGGAAGAATTAACTGAAAATGGATTTGAAGAATTATTGAATGCAAAAGATGTTGATGAAACTTTAACTAAAGAAGGAACAGCTTTGGTTGTTATAAATTCTGTTTGTGGATGTTCGGCCGGTACAGCCAGGCCCGGAGTGGTAATGGCAGTTGCAAACAGCTCTAAAAAACCGGACAGATTAACAACCAGTTTTGCCGGTTTTGATATTGAGGCTGTAAAAAGTATTCGTGAACATTTAATGCCTTATCCGCCATCTTCTCCTTCTATTGCATTATTTAAAGATGGAAAATTGGTTCATTTTATTGAAAGGCATAATATTGAAGGTCGCTCTGCACAAATGATAGCAAATAATCTAACTGCTGCATTTGAAGAATATTGTTAAGAGTTTCTGTAAATTATTATTTCTAATATCCCGCTGCTATTTCGTAGTGGGATATTTTTTTATATCTAAGAATAAAAATTGAACAATTAAATAAATGATAAATTGCGCCTTATTCTTAAAAAGGCGATATGTATCCTAATTTATATTATGCGGTTAAAGATTGGTTTGGTGTTGAAATAAATGCATTTAAAATATTTTACACCTTCGGAATATTTGTTGCAATTGCTTTTATAGTTGGCGCACTTTTTATTTCAAAAGAATTAAAAAGAAAAGAAAAACAAGGATTATTATTACCAAGAGAAGAAACAATAACTGTTGGCAAGCCACTTAGCTTAATTGATGTTTTAATAAATGGATTTATTGGTTTTGTATTCGGTTATAAATTATTGGGTGCTTTTTTAGCCAGCAGAGATCAGGGAATTGATCTGCAGGATTATATTTTTTCATTACAGGGAAGTATTATTGGGGGCCTTATTTTGGCAGCACTTTTAATATTTTTAAAATATCGTGAAAAGAACAAACAAAAACTTGCAAAGCCTGAAGAAAGAATAATACGCATTTGGCCGCATGATAGAGTAGGGGATATAATTGTGCTCGCTCTTATATTTGGAATTTTAGGCGCCAAGCTTTTTGATAATCTGGAGAACTGGGATCGCTTTATAAAAAATCCAATCGCAAATCTTTTTTCACCAAGTGGACTTACATTTTACGGCGGACTTATTTGTGCTGCGATAGCAATAGCAGTTTATCTTGTAAAAAAAGGTATAAATGTTTGGCATATGGCAGATTCAATAGCTCCTGCTCTCATGATCGCATATGCTATCGGCAGAATTGGGTGCCAGGTTTCCGGAGATGGAGATTGGGGGATCTATAACAGCGCTTATATCAGTGATGCTCCGGGAAATGTAATTAAAGCATCCCCGATTGAGTTTGAAAAGAAGTTAAATGAAAATGCGTCCTATTTTCTTGAAGGCAGAGTTCGTGATCAGGATTCAACAATAAGTTCTGTTACAGATAGAAAAGCAAATAGTCTTGAAAACGTGCCGCACAAAAGTTTTAAAGGACCCTCTTTTTTACCAAAATGGTTATTTGCCTATACTTTTCCCCACAATGTAAATGAGGACGGCATACTTATGCCAGAGTGTGAAGGTAAATATTGCCGTGCTCTTCCTCAGCCTGTTTTTCCTACCTCCTTGTATGAAATAGTAATGTGTGGAAGTTTATTTTTAATTCTCTGGGCACTTCGTAAGAAAGTAAATACACCGGGAATTATTTCAGCTATTTACTTAGTTTTTACAGGTTTAGAAAGATTTTTTATAGAAAAGATCCGGGTAAATTCTACTTATACAATTTTTGGATTGCATCCCACACAAGCCGAAATTATATCTCTATTTTTAATTTTAGCCGGGGGTATTATTTTTCTTCTTAAGAGAAAACGTACCTAATTTCTCCATATCTCACTGTAACTTTTATTACGATCTACCGTTTATTATTAAATAATTTCTGAAACCAATACAAAATCAACCCGTAAAAAAAGTAGCGGGTTAGATGAGGAGGCAAGAGTAAAAAGCTAAGAACAAATAATTTCTCATGTGTTAAAAACGTAGTTCAGTAATGAGCTGCATTTTTTTATATTTGTACTCACTAAAAAAAATTCTATGCCTTCTTTTGATCTTGTAAGTAAAGTTGATCTGCAAACTTTAGACAATGCAGTTAATACTGTTGAAAAGGAAATTAAGAACAGGTTTGACTTTAAAGGGTCGCATGTTGTAATTGATCTGAATAAAAAGGAATTTAAAATTAATCTTGAAGCAGAGAGTGAAATGAAATTGCAACAGGTAATTGATGTGCTCATCAGCCGGAGCATGAAACAGGGATTGGCAGCCGAGATATATGATCTGAGTAAAGCTCCTTATCAAAGCGGTAAAGTGATGAAAAAAGAAATAATTGTCCGCAATGGAATTAAGCAGGAGGATGCAAAAAAAATTGTTAAGCTCATTAAAGATTCAGGGTTAAAAGTACAGGCAGCAATTATGGATGATATTATCAGGATCACAAGTAAAAAAATAGATGATCTGCAAGCTGTGATACAAGCTTCCAAAGACTGGGATTTGGGATTGGCATTACAGTATATTAATATGAAAAATTGATTTCAAATCATTTTGCCTTTAATTTGAAAAGCGTTACATTTGCACCTCCAAAAAAGCATGGCAAATTCCTCCGCCATTGGCGGGGCAGGCATGCACTAAAAAATAAAACTCATGAAAAAAGATTTGCATCCCGGCAATTACAGAATGGTGGTTTTTAAAGATATGAGCAATGGGCATATATTTTTAAGCCGCTCAACTGCAGCATCAAAAGAAACCATTAAATGGGAAGATGGTAAAGAATATCCCGTTATTAAGTTAGAGATTTCAAATACATCTCATCCTTTTTATACAGGTAAGAATGTATTGGTAGATACCGCAGGGCGTATTGATAAATTTAAAAAGCGCTACGAAAAAAGAGATAAAATAATCTCATAATTATTTAAAAAGAATTTGCATCCCCCTTCTTTGGGGGATTTTTTTTAAAAGAGTAATTCATTTTTGCTTTGTAGTTTTAAATCATGAAGATCATTTTAAATGACATAGTATGCAAAGAGAATTTATATCCTTTTACGCTAACCCGTTCCGCAGCTGATATCAGAATAGGAATATTAACCATCAGGGAAAAATGGGAAACGCTGTTAGGTAAAAAAATTTATACCATTTCTGAAATTGCAGAAAAGGAAAATGAAGATGTAAAGCGAATTCCAGCCAACATAATCCCTTCACACAAATGGCTAAAAGAATGGAAACACAATGAGGTTTTTGATAGCCCAAAATTTAACCCTATAAAAATTGAATATCCCTGGCACATATTTCAAAATAATGATTTAGCTATCAGGGAAGATTTTGATTTGATAACAAGGAAAAGAAAATCAAAAAAAATTTCATCAACCAATACAGTAATTGGTAAAAATATTTTTCTTGAAGAAGGAGCAACGGTTAAGCATAGTATTTTAAATGCTTCCTATGGACCAATTTATATTGGGAAAAATGCAAAAGTTATGGAAGGCTGTACTATTCGTGGCCCTTTTGCAATGTGCGAAGGCAGTATATTAAAAATGGGAGCAAAGGTTTATGGCGCCACTACATTAGGGCCTTATTGCATTGCAGCCGGAGAAATAAAAAATTCAATTTTATTTGGCTACAGTAATAAATCTCATGACGGTTATTTGGGAGATTCAGTAATAGGAGAGTGGTGTAATCTTGGCGCAGGAACATCAAACTCAAATATTAAAAACACGGCAGGGAATGTGAAAATCTGGAATGATTTTAAAAAGGAATATATCTCTGCGGGATTTAAATGCGGACTTCTGATGGGAGATTATAGTCGTGCTGCAATCAATACTTCATTTAATACTGGAACAGTTGTAGGTGTTGCCTCTAATGTATTTTGCAATGGTTTTCCGCCAACTTTTATAGAAAGCTTTTCATGGGGAAATAAAAAATACGAATTAGAAAAAGCGCTGGAACATATTGAAAACTGGAAAAAATTAAAAGGACATATTCTCTCTGAAGAAGAAAAAAAAATATTATCAGATATTTATCATCAAAAAAAATAATAATGCGTAAACAAATTGCTGCAGCTAACTGGAAAATGAATTTAACGCTGAAACAGGGAATAAAATTAACAGACGATCTTTTGTCAGAAAATATAGAATTACAGGATCATCAGGAAGTAATATTTGGTGTGCCTTTTCCTTATCTTATCCCTGTAAAAGAAAAAATAAAAGACAGCCCAAATTATTTTGTTGCTGCGCAGAATTGTTATTTCCAAAAATCAGGTGCATATACAGGAGAAGTAAGCTCAGAAATGCTTAAATCTGTGAGAACTGATTATGTAATTATTGGGCATAGTGAAAGACGGGAATATTTTAATGAGAACCACCAAATGCTTGCAGAGAAAATTAATTTATGTTTTGAGAATAATTTAAAACCAATATTTTGTTGCGGCGAGCCATTACCTGTTAGGGAATCTGAGGAACAAAATAGTTATGTAGAAGACCAATTAAAAGAAAGCTTATTTCATCTTTCTGCAGAGCAGTTAACTGGTTTTGTAATTGCATATGAACCAATATGGGCAATAGGAACAGGCAAAACAGCATCTTCAGCCCAGGCACAGGAGATGCATGCACACATCAGGAATATTATTGCAAATAAATATAATAAGGAAGTAGCTGAAAGTATTTCAATTTTGTATGGAGGAAGCGTTAAAGCAAACAATGCAAAAGAAATTTTTAGCGAAAAGGATGTGGATGGCGGATTGGTTGGAGGAGCATCGTTAGTAGCTTCTGAATTTGTTCAAATAATTAAAAGTCTACGATAATTTAACCGGTAACTTTTTCTTCACTAATGGCAAAACTAATATTAACAGGATTATAAGCATCCTGTTTTTAGGGAATATATTATCAAAAACAAAACAGGCATTTTTGCAAAACCAAATGATCCTGAAAATTTAGCTGATACAATTATAAATTTCATACAGCAAAGAAATTCTTTCTCACAAATGGAAATAGCCAACTACACTAAAAGTAAATTCAGCTACGAAGTAATAGCAAAGCAATTTGATGAGGTGTATAAAAGCATTATTAAGTAAGTTGTACCTGCTAAACGCTTGCTGCTTTTCGTTATCTTTGCATCCGGTTATGAAGAACATCAGAAACTTTTGCATTATTGCTCATATTGATCACGGGAAAAGCACGCTGGCAGACCGTTTGCTTGAGTTTACCCATACCATAAGCGATCGTGATATGCAGGCGCAGGTATTGGATGATATGGATCTTGAAAGAGAAAAAGGTATCACCATTAAAAGCCATGCCATCCAGATCAATTATAAATGGAAAGGGCAGGAGTATGTTTTGAATTTAATTGACACTCCCGGTCATGTGGATTTTAGTTATGAAGTAAGCCGTGCGTTGGCTGCCTGTGAAGGTGCATTGCTGTTAGTGGATGCCACACAGGGAATACAGGCGCAGACTATTTCCAATTTATACCTGGCTATTGATAATGATCTCGAAATAATTCCGGTGATTAACAAGATAGATATGGATGGCGCCATGATCCCTGAAGTAACAGATCAGATAGTAGAATTAATTGGTTGCAAACCCGAAGATATTTTATTGGCAAGTGGAAAAAGCGGTGTAGGTATTGAAGAAATATTAGCGGCAATCATTGAGCGTATACCGGCACCCACAGGCGATATAAATGCACCATTACAGGCATTGATATTTGATAGTGTGTATAATTCTTTTCGTGGCATTATTGTTTATTACAGGATATTTAATGGCACACTTAAAAAAGGTGATAAAATTAAATTCTCCAATACGGGCTTAGAATATGGGGCTGATGAGGTTGGTATTTTAAAGTTGGGAATGGAACCAAAGAATGAAGTGAGAGCAGGAGATGTTGGTTATATAATCACAGGTATTAAAAATGCAAAGGAAGTAAAAGTAGGTGATACTATCACTACAACTGCAAATCCCTGTAAGGAATCTATCAAAGGTTTTGAAGATGTAAAGCCAATGGTATTTGCAGGAATTTTTCCGGTAGAGACTGATGAGTTTGAAGAATTGAGAGATTGCATGGACAAATTGCAATTGAATGATGCTTCCCTCACATTTGAACTGGAAACATCGCAGGCATTAGGTTTTGGTTTCCGTTGCGGATTTTTAGGAATGCTGCACATGGAGATAATCCAGGAAAGACTGGAAAGGGAGTTCAATCAAACAGTTATTACTACTGTTCCCAATGTTAGTTTTATTGCATACACAACCAAGGGCGAAAAAATAATGGTTAACAATCCTTCACAAATGCCGGATCCAAGCCGCATTGAAAAGATTGAAGAACCATTTATCAAAGCACAAATAATTACAACATCTGATTACATCGGTAATATAATGACGCTTTGCATTAACAAGAGAGGTATCTTACCCCACCAGCAATACTTAACTCCAACAAGGGTAGAAATTACTTTTGAAATGCCATTGACTGAAATTGTTTTTGACTTTTACGACAGGCTGAAAAGTTTAACCAGGGGTTATGCTTCTTTCGATTATCATCCAATCGGCTGGCGTGAAAGTGACATAGTGAAAATGGATATTTTATTGAACGGAGATAAAGTGGACGCATTGAGTGCATTGATACATCGCAGCCGTTCACAGGAATTTGGCCGCAAGCTTTGCGAAAAATTAAAGGAGTTGGTGCATCGTCAACAATTTCAGATTGCGATACAAGCCGCTATAGGAGCTAAGGTTGTAGCCCGTGAAACTATCAGCGCTATGCGTAAAGATGTTACAGCAAAATGCTATGGCGGTGATATAAGCCGTAAGCGAAAACTTTTAGAAAAACAGAAAGAAGGAAAAAAGCGAATGAAACAAATAGGCAATGTGGAAGTGCCTCAGGAAGCTTTTTTAGCAGTTTTAAAATTAGATGATTAAAATATTTATGTAGCCGGCAGCAAATCTTTGGGCATCATCGTTGTGTCACTCACTTGTACTTTATATCTTTACGCAGCATTATGTACACACTACAACAAATAAAAGAAATTCTTGCAAAGGCAAAACCAGAATTACAAAAAAAGTATCCACTTAGTGAATTGGGTATTTTTGGCAGCTATGCCCGTGGCGATGCAACTGAAGAAAGCGATATAGATGTATTAGTTGATTTTAATGACAGAATAGGGATTAAATTTCTTTCTCTTGTTTTTGAGATTGAAGAACTATTCCATAAAAAGGTTGATGTTGTGTCACGGGGTGGTATAAAACCTAACTATTTTAAATATGTAGAAGAGGATCTGATCTATGTCTAAAAGAATTATATTATTCTTATTGCAGGATATACTGGCATGTATTGAAACAATTGGAAGTTATACTAATGGTGTTTCATACGATCAATTCATTAATGATATCAAAACATACCAGGCAACATTATTTAATTTTCACATAATTGGAGAAGCATCTGCACAAATTCCTAAAGAATATAAAGTAGAGAATTCTCATATAAACTGGAATGAGGTAAAAGCGTTTAGAAACAAATTAATTCATGAGTATTTCGGTACAAATAATCAAATAATTTGGGACGTGATTAAATTTGATTTACCTGATTTAAAAACTCAAATTCAACAATTAATCGATAAACAATTATGACTGATCTCTCTTTAAATAAAGACATGAATCTTGAAGTAACCGCAAGGTTTATTGGCAAAGGCAATGACCAACCATTAACAGGAGATACTTACCTGGTAAGGCTTTATGATAAAGATGTTTTTGAAGATGACTTTCTTGGGGAGTGTACTCTTGATGAAAATGGTGTAGCAAAAATTTCTTTTAATCATTCATCTTTTTCAAATTGGAATAAAGATACCAAACCCGATTTTTATTTTGTTGTTTTCAAAGAGAAAAAAGAAATATTTAAAAGCAAAGTGCTGGAAGATCTTGATGTAGAGGCTATAGAGAAATTTAAAATGGGAGAAGGAGAAGTCATCGATTTGGGAACGTACTTAATTGAAGGATAAATTTTTATTGTTTCTTCTTTACTTTAACCTTAAAAGGCGTTGCTTTAGTTTTGGTAACAGTCTTTACAGGCTCTTCGTTATTTTCATTATTACCAATCCCGTTATTTTTTAATTTAGTTTGATCAATATCTCCATTGGCATCTCTTATCGGATTGGGAATAGGTTCGTCACCTTCTTTTAGTTTTTGTGTAAATACCTTATCAATATGTACCCATTTACCATCTTTCCATTTTAATCCTTCATAATCACCATCACCTACGTAAGTATATTTTTTTTGTGTTTCTTCTGTTTCTGATATCAGGTGCTCATAAATGATAAGATCCTGATCAGCATCATATACAAGCCGCGGGCTTGCATTCTTCTTATATTCTAAAATTAACCTGGCAGGATTTTGTTTTAAAGCAGCGTTATCAGAAAAATTAAAATAAGAACCTCCAAATATTGGCTGGTCATTCTCAAAAGACAAGACCTCAACAATTTTTTTATTACTGCGAATATTATTTTCATCATATCCCAGCAGCGTATAATAATTTTTATCACCTGCCTGTGTTTGAATTATTTTGTAATACACAGCGCCTATCCATCCAAAATTATTTCCGACAGTATCCGACATGTTCCTGGTAACATCTGATTTATCAATAAGCGGAAAAAGTTTTAATGAGCCGTCAGAAGTTCTCATTTGAATGGCTCCATGCTGGCGTACTACATTATCATTAATAACCATCTGCCATGTAAATATTTTAAACGAACTGTCAGATGGCGAAAGTTTTGAGATCGTTAACAGGGAATCGAAAGAATAATGAAATGAATTTTTTATTTTTAATGCCCTTACAAAAATTTTAGTGAATTCACTATCCGCTAAAAAACGATCTGCAGAAGTGCGCCCCTGAATAATTTTTAGTGACAGCGATTTTAATGAATCTTCTTTTTTATGTAATACTTTTACATCTGTTACATTAATTGTTTGTGCAGAAATAATAGTATTTAAAAATATAAAAAAAAGAAAAATACAAATGGCTTTGTACATTCAGGAAAGCTTTAAACAAAAGAAAGAAATTTGAACAACTTTATTGCAGCAAAAAATAAATTTAACGATAACTTATAATGCTTTTGAAACTGATAAAAGATCAGGGAATACAAGATCAACCATTGGATTCTGAACCCCTATATACGGATGAGTAGAAGGTATAAATATGTTTATAGCTATGCCAAGGTTTCTGCCAAATTCCATATCGCTTATTGTATTACCTATCATTACGCTCTTTGAAAAATCAACTTCAGGAAATTCTTTTTTTGCCTGCAAACCCATACCTGGATTAGGCTTACGATTTTGATTTGAATTATCCAAATCGGTACAGATATAAATTTTAGTGATTTTTCCTCCTGCTGCAATTACTTCATTAAGTAAATTTTTATGCATCACTTCAAGGTCTTCTAATTTAGTGAGTCCTTTTGCAACACCACGCTGGTTAGTGATTATAAAGATGTTGCTGAATTTTTCTGTAAACTTTTTTATTGCTTCTTTCACACCCGGAAAGAATTTAAACTCATCCCATGTATTGATATAATCCATGTGCTTTTCATTATTTATCACACCATCACGGTCTAAAAATAATGTCCAGCTCTTATCAATTTTCTTCAGATTAATCATCATTTGTATTTAAGTCTCCCCTAACGGGGGAGATTTAGAGGGGGCTAAAATATTGTTCTTCTGCCAATTGGCAAATGATATGTCCCAGCATAATATGGCTTTCCTGGATCCGTGGTGTATCATCAGAAGGAACATTTATAAGATGATCCGCAAGCTTTTTTAATTTACCA
>OLLO01000698.1_pt1 | contig 24909 bp, 24 predicted proteins | sample 1604551 | NCBI WGS metagenome assembly OLLO01 (sample SAMEA104055720, study PRJEB20765) | soil metagenome | biome: Arctic tundra; feature: Polygonal ground; material: soil | place: USA | collected 2011-09 | depth 0-0.5 m
TCGAAACGCAGATATTCATCATTAACCAAGCTTCCTTTTTGTGCAACATGTTTTCCTAATACACTACGTAATGCAGCATGCATAAGGTGTGTAGCGCTGTGATGTACCTGTGTAGGAATTCTTTTAGCTGTATTTATTTTTGCAACTACTTTTCCTGAAATTGATTTTGGAAGCTTCTGTGTAAAGTGAATGATCAGGTCATTGTCTTTCTTTGTAGCAGTAACTTCAATTTCTTCTCCATCAAAAAATAAAGAACCTTTATCTCCAACCTGTCCGCCGCTTTCAGCATAGAAAGGCGTTTTATCTAAAACAATTTGGTATGCTTCTTTTCCCTGTGAAGTTGTTTTGCGATATTTTAGAACATTGCTTTCTGTTTCAAAAGAATCGTAGCCAACAAATTTTGAAGAACCATTTTCATTTAGGATTATCCAGTCTTCAGTATCAATAGCACTTGCAGAGCGGCTACGAGATTTTTGTTGCTGCATTTCTTTTTCAAACCCTTCTTCATCAATTTTTAATCCAATTTCGTTAGCTAATAAATGAGTTAAGTCTAAAGGAAAGCCATAGGTGTCATTAAGAATAAAAGCAAACTCTCCAGAAATAACTCCATTCTCAATGCCTTTAATAAAATCTTTTTCATTCACAGGAACGATTTTATCATTCACACTGTGAAAGGGCTCAGAAGAACTACCACCCGAGACCCAAACCCTTGAAGATTCTGGAAAAGTTTTTGAGACAGTTACATAATAATTAAATCTCTCAATTCCTTTTCCCAATGTCCTCAAAAAATTCTGCTCTTCCTCATGAATTACCTTCCCAATAAAATCTTTCTGCTTATCCAATTCAGGAAAAACGTTTTTGAATTGCTCTGCAAGTAATGGAATTAATTTGTACAGCAAAGGTTGCTTCGCTTCCAAATAGGAATAATAATATCTCACAGCCCTTCTTAGTACCCTTCTTATAACATAGCCTGCGCCTGTGTTTGAAGGAAGTTGTCCATCGGCAATTGGAAATGCAATTGCACGAATATGATCTGCAATTACCCTAAATGCAATGTCCTGTTTGCTATCTGTATTTGTATATTTTTTATTAGATAATTTTTCAACTTCAGCAATCGTTCCTGTAAAAACATCTGTATCGTAATTGCTTTGTTTGTTTTGTAAAACTCTTACCAGTCTTTCAAAGCCCATTCCTGTATCAACATGTTTGGCAGGCAATGGTTCAAGGCTTCCATCTTTTTTGCGATTATATTGAATGAACACATTGTTCCAAATTTCAATAACCTGCGGATGATCTCTGTTCACTAAATTTTTTCCATCAACACTCTTTCTTTCTTCATCAGTCCTGCAATCAACATAAATTTCTGTGCATGGCCCGCATGGCCCGGTATCACCCATCTCCCAAAAATTATCTTTCTTATTTCCCATGATAATTCTGTCTTCAATCTCCGCCTCTGTAAAACCAGAGTCGGACAGGCACTTCTTCCAAAATTTAATTGCTTCTTCATCCCGTGGTAGATTCTCTTTTTCATCGCCTTCAAAAACGGTAACGTATAATTTATCTTTATCAATTTTATAAACTCCGGTTAATAATTCCCAGCTCCATGCAATAGCCTCCTTTTTAAAGTATCCTGCCTGCGGCTGGACAGGATCGCCAAAGCTCCAGTTACCGAGCATTTCAAACATTGTGTGGTGATAAGTATCTACGCCCACTTCTTCAAGATCATTGTGCTTGCCGCTAACACGTAAACATTTTTGTGTATCAGCAACTCTTGTATGCTGTGGTTTTTTATTTCCAAGAAAATAATCTTTAAACTGGTTCATCCCCGCATTGGTAAACATCAATGTAGGATCATCTTTAACAACAATTGGTGCAGATGGAACAATGGTATGTCCTTTCGATTTAAAAAAATCAAAAAAATGTTGTCGTATTTCAGAACTCGTCATCATGCCGATGCTGTATTTATGATTTATTTTTGCTTATTAAGCCGTTATATTTGCTGTGCCTGCTGCCGGTAGGCAGGTTCCGGCAAAGATAAGCACTGGCTACAAGTTACAACTGCAAGTTTTGTTTACAATAATCTGCCTTCAAAGATTACTGCGGTATGAAAAAAATAAAATACTATTATAATACTAATGCACTCCGTTACGAAAAGCTTGTTACGCCGCTTAGGGTAAAGCTTTTGCGTTTTTTTGGATTTATTGCTGCTGCTCTTGTAACTGCTTTAATTTTAGTTTCCATCGCATTCCGGTTTATTCCTTCGCCTGAAGCAAAATTGGCAAGTGCCCAATATCAAAACATGAAAGAGAATTATGATGTGCTGAATAATAAAGTACAGGCATTGCAGCAGGAAATGGCTTCTTTGGAAAACAGGGACAACCAGGTTTACCGTTCAATTTTTGAAGCAAACCCTTTACCGGACAGCGCAAGAGCAAAATTGACAGAACAAAAAAAAGAAGTTGAAACCGTAGAGGCAATGAATGAAGATAAACTCGGGAATGAACTTGCAAAAACATTAAACAATCTTAGTGCAAGAGTTGCCTACCAGTTTGATAGCTATAATGACATTGAAAAATTAATTAAGAACCAGGGAGAAAAATTAGCGAGCATTCCCGCTATACAACCTGTAAGCAATCGTGATCTTGACAGGATAGCATCCGGTTTTGGTATGCGGATTGATCCTGTTTACGGAACACCCAAAATGCACAAGGGGCTTGATTTTACAGCGCCGCAAGGAACGCCGATCTATGCTACCGGAAACGGAACTGTAACAGAGGCATCATTTTCTGTAGGCGGGTTTGGTAATCATGTTATCATAAATCATGGCTATGGTTATGAAACTTTATATGGGCATATGGTAAGAATGAAAGTGAGGGAAGGACAAAAAGTAAAACGCGGCGAATTAATTGGCTGGGTTGGCAGCACGGGTAAAAGCACCGGTCCGCATTGTCATTATGAAGTTCATGTAAATGGTGTAGAAGTTGACCCCGTTTACTTTTTTTATAACGATCTTACACCTGAACAATTTGACAGGTTATTAAAAAAAGCTGCAAATGGCAGCGCTAAAAGTTTAGACTAATGGCACTATCTCAAATTATATTTGATTTTAATGATCCTTCTTCAGAAAAAAAAGGAGATAAAAAAAATCATGAAGGCAGTAAAAATTTAAATTCTCCGGAAAAAACAAAATCTCCCAGGGGAAGAAAAAGCTTAAAAGATATTGTTGATAACGATGCGATCGTGATACCGGAAGATGAAATACTTTTTAAAAAAATGTATTATTCAATTGGTGATGTAGCAGCAATGTTTAATGAAAATGCATCACTGATACGTTATTGGGAAAATGAATTTGATATTTTAAAGCCAAAGAAAAATGCAAAGGGTGACAGGTTCTTTCGCCCGGAAGATATAAAAAACCTTAAGCTCATTCATCATTTATTAAGACAGAGGAAATACACTATTGAGGGCGCCAAAGAGTTTTTAAAAAGCAATAAAACAGCGGCAGAAAAATTTGAAATGATACGCTCATTGCAAAAATTAAAATCTTTTTTAAATGAATTAAAAGCAAGCTTATAAAATATCTTTGCATCCTATGAAAACAAAATTTTTAGTTACAGGCATTTTAATGATGCTAAACATCGCCTCCTTTTCTCAAACCCAGTACGAGGTTACTGCTGACCCGAAACATCCCGAAACCAAAATACTTAAGGGTATTATCAATAAAGATTTGATAAAAAATGATACTGCATTTAAATGGTATGCAAATAATCAAAAAATATATAACAACCCTGACACAGCGATTGTTGGGGTATTACAAAGAAATAATAATGTGAGCTATATAATTTTTGTCGGCACATGGTGTGAGGATACTCAATTCATTTTACCTAAGTTCTTTATGCTGCAGGAAAAAGCCGGTATTGCAGATGACAGGATAACCCTTTTTGGAGTAGACAGACAAAAGCAAACCATAGGTAACATAGCTGCTGCAATGAACATTACCAATGTTCCCACAATTATAGTAATGAAAAACGGCAAAGAAATTGGTCGTGTGGTTGAATACGGTAAAACAGGAAAATGGGATAAAGAACTGGCGGATATTGTAGCTCAATAATAGTTTTCAAAGTCATTGAAGAGAATAGGCCTGGAGGTTACTATCCTTTAGAAAATAAATTTTATTTGTACCTACTTTTAAAGAGGTATAATTTTTAAAAGCTGCCGGCAACGGATATTGTTTTAAGCTAAGAGAACCCAGGCTGTATATGTGATCTACTTTTCAATTGGAATAAAATTTCAGTTGTACATTTTCACCATCAAAAACTGCGTAGCTGTTATAATTTATCCAGTCGCCCAAATTAATATACCGGGTCAGGTTGCTTAATTTAAAATCAATTGGTAAATGCCGGTGACCAAAAATAAAATAATCATAATGCTTTGCTTTCAGCATCTCCCTGCTGAAAATGATCAGCCATTCTTTGTCTTCTCCTAAAAAGTGTTCATCTGTTTTTCCTGTTGTTGCCCTGCTTTTACTGCTTAAATAATCAGCCAATCCAATTCCAAAACCGGGATGTAAAATGCCAAACAGCCATTGTGAAAATTTATTTCTAAAAACTTTTTTTATAAACTTATAGCGATGGTCTCCGGGGCCTAATCCATCACCATGACCGATAAAAAATTTTTTGCCGTTCAGTTCAAATTCTTCAGAATGATGATATACTTTAATGTTAAGTTCTTTTTCAAAATAACCTTTCATCCACATATCATGATTGCCAACAAAAAAACACATTTCAATTCCGGAATCTGTGAGCTCAGCAAGCTTGCCTAAAATTCTTACAAATCCCTTGGGAACAACTCTTTTATATTCATACCAAAAATCAAACAGATCTCCCAGGATAAATATTTGTGATGCATCATTTTTTATTTCATCCAGGAATTTTACAATGCGTTTCTCCCTTATCAAACTTGTAGAATGATCGGGTGCGCCGAGATGGAAATCGGAAAGAAAATATATTTTTTTGCCAGCAGTTAGTTGCATATTTATCCGGGGAATTGCTACCAGTTAAAAAATTTCTTTAGCAATTTCTTCTTTTGTTTTTTTAAAGTGATTAGCAATATCAGTAATTATTGAAGATAATGTACCTAATCTTATTGGATCGTGATTTGGAATAGTAATGTGGTGTTCGCCTTGCTTTGTAGTTGTAAGTCTTATATGACTTCCTTTTTGACGACTTATTTGATAACCAAATTTCTGTAGAAGTTTAATTAATTCTGTAGAAGAAATATCTCTTGGTAATCTCATACAGCAATTACTTCTTCTTTTATCATGTGAAGGCGTATCAGTTTTGGCTTCTTTCCTTCATCAAAATGACATTCAACAGCTTCTTTGATATTCACTTTAATTTCATCCATAGTATCAGCTTCAGTGAATATACTTTCTCCAATGGCTTTAGCTGTATAACCACCTTCCAAAGCCTCTTCTACCAAAAAGATAATTTCATTCATGCTATAAAGTTAGCTTAATCCTTAAATAAATTTCTGTAAATATTATGCTTTATCTACCAAAAACAAATAAACTTCCTTAGGTCCATGAACACCAACTACTAAAGTCTTTTCAATATCAGCAGTACGGCTTGGCCCGGTAGCAAATGTTATTGATGAGGGAATATTACCCTCATATTTTTCTTTTAATAATTGCAAAGCTTCTTTTATGTCATACACAAGCTGATCTGAATAAGCAATGCAAATATGAACCGGCGCATATACACTTACAGACCGACCTGTTTGTGCTGTACTCATAACAATTGTACCTGTACGTGCAATTAAATATTCACAGGTAGTTATAGATGCATCGCAATCCGCCAGCGTTGATTTATCTATTTGGTAAGGAGCAGAATGAGAAATTATATGAAATAATTTTTCTTCGTTGCAATAAATATTTTCCCATTTTTTTTCTGTGAGTAGTTGTTCCAGCTGCCTTGTAAGATCAGCCTCATTTACACAAAAGGCAAACTTTCCAAGCAGCCTTGTAAACTCTTCAGCAAACTGAACTTCCAGATCGTCTGTCTGTGGCTGGAACACAGAATTATTGCCCTCGCTTTTTGGAAATGGAACAGGCACCGGATTACTCAGTGCCTGACGTATTTTTTTTAAAATATTTTCTTTTGAAGAAGATACTTTCATAATGAAAATTATGCAGGAGTGGATACTACACCGGGCCTAGGATCGTCTATTACTGCATCTTTGGGATTATCAATGATATCCAATACTTTCTTTTCTTCGTAAGGACGTTTGCCTATTAATGCTTCTACATCACTTTTAAACAGAACCTCTGTTTTTAATAATTCCTTTGCCAGGATCTCCACCTCCTGCTTATGTTTTATAAGTAATTCTTTTGTTCTTTCATATGCATCATCAACCAGTTTACGAACTTCCTCATCTATCATCTTTCCGGTTTCTTCACTATAAGGCTTGGTGAACATATTTTCCTGCTGAGGATCATAAAAACTAATATTACCAACTTTCGCATTCATGCCATATACAGTAACCATTGCATACGCCATCTTTGTTATCTGTTGAAGATCGTTGCTTGCCCCGGTAGAGATCTTCTTAAAAAATATTTCTTCTGATGCTCTTCCACCCAATGTCATACACAGCTGATCTGTTAATTGATCTGTATTATACAAGTATTGTTCTTTTGGAGTGTATTGAGCATAACCCAATGCAGCAGTGCCTCTTGGCACAATGGTAACTTTTAATAAAGGATAAGCATGTTCCAAAAACCAGCCACAAATTGCATGACCTGCTTCGTGGTATGCTATGATCTCTTTTTCCTCGGGTAAGATAATTTTGTTCTTTTTTTCCAACCCTCCGATAACCCTGTCAATTGCATCCTGAAAGTCACTCATATCCACAGCATCCTTTCCTTTTCTTGCTGCAATAAGGGCAGCTTCGTTACAAACATTTGCAATATCTGCTCCGGCAAAGCCCGGTGTTTGTTCAGCAAGTTTATGAATATCGAGTGTTTGAGAAATTTTTATCGGAACAAGATGAACTTTAAAAATCGCTTCACGTCCTACAAGGTCAGGACGATCTATTGATATCTGTCTGTCGAACCTTCCGGGTCGTAATAAAGCATTATCCAATACATCAGGACGGTTAGTTGCTGCTAAAATGATAATGCCAATATCGGTTCCAAAACCATCCATTTCTACCAGCAACTGGTTCAAAGTATTTTCTCTTTCATCATTGCTCATCATCATATTTTTTCCTCTTGCCCGGCCGATGGCATCAATCTCATCAATAAAAATTATGCAGGGAGCTTTTTCTCTCGCCTGTTTAAAAAGATCTCTTACCCGGCTGGCGCCCACACCTACAAACATTTCCACAAAATCACTTCCACTTAGGCTAAAAAATGGAACCTGTGCCTCACCCGCCACTGCTTTTGCCAGCAAAGTTTTTCCTGTACCCGGGGGGCCTATGAGTAAAGCGCCCTTTGGTATTTTGCCGCCAAGCGCTGTATATTTTTTAGGATTTTTAAGAAAGTCAACAATTTCCATTACTTCCACTTTGGCTTCATCCAAACCTGCAACATCTCCAAAATTTATGTTTACTCTTGTTCCTTTGTCAAATAAAGTAGCTTTCGATTTACCGATATTAAAAATTCCTCCGGGTCCGCCGCCGCCGCCAGATCCACCAACTTTACGCATCATCATAATGAACAATAGTCCTATCAATAAAATAGGTAACAATGTGCTAATGATTTGCCCAAATAATTCTCCTTCATCATCATAGGTGGTGCTGAATGATTTTAGCGTTGGATTTTCTTTTCTAAAATTTTCCATCTGCTCGGTAAAATTCTTATCATCACCTATGGTAAAATATAATTGCGGCGGATCGACCTTGATAATTGTTTCATATAGCCCTTTTTTTAAAACAGTATTATATACAACAGGCTTATTACTGATACTGTCTTTACTTACAAATACTCTTACTATTTTTTTATTTCTGATGATCTTGATCTCAGTAACATCACCCTGCTTTGCCAGTTCTTTAAAGGCTTCAATATTAGTTTCAACACCTGCAGGGGATGCACCTCTGAATAAATTATAACCTACAATTGCTGCGAATATTAATCCGTAGATCCAATACACATTAAAACGCGGACGTTTTTTAGGGTCTTCATCAGTTCCCGGAAGATTATTAGGGTTATTCTTTCCGGGAGTTTGTTTTTTATAATCTTGCTGTGCCATAACTACTTTTCTTGCAATATTTATTTCGGTCTAATCCCGAAATTTCGGGATTAGATATTTTTAAAGTTATTTATTTAAGTTCATTAATGTTCCAAAGCAGGTCCATCGCTCCACATTTCTTCCAATCCATAAAACCTTCTTGGCTCAGTTAACATTATATGTACAACTACATTTACATAATCTATCAAAATCCATTGTTCACCCTGCCTTCCTTCATGTTTATATGGCAGTTCGCCACAGTTTTTTTTCACTTCAAATTCTACAGAATCAGCAATAGCTTTTAATTGGGTATTGTTTGTGGCTTCGCATATGATAAAAAAATCTGCCACAGCTTCCGGTATTTTACGAAGATCGAGACTTACAATTTTTTCACCTTTTTTTTCCTGTATTGCGTGAATGATGTTTTTAAAAATCTTTCTATTCCTTGTTAATCTTTTCTGACTGTTTTTTTTTCTGTTAGCCAATACGGTTAAATTATTCAAATGTTATCCTTTTTAAATTATTATCTAAGAGATTTATCTCCCGTAGAAAATAAATTTTATTCGTGTAAATTGCAGCGATTTATTCAATTTTTTAACTGCAGGTTTTCATTCAAAAATACTAATTCTTTCCCAATCGTAAGCAATGTATGCCGCTGCAAATTCTTTCGTAATTCTTACCAGCGTGGACAGTACCAACAACTATGCCATGGGAATGATTCGTGACGGCTTTGCAAAGCACGGAAACGCCTGGTTTTCATATGAACAAACACATGGAAAAGGAAGAAGGGGAAAGGTTTGGAAAGTGGAAAAAGGGAAAAATATAATATTGAGTATTGCAGTAAGTACGGGCTTTTTAACTCTTTACCAACAGTTTTACCTGAGCATGGCAGTATCGTTAGGTTGTATCGATCTCTTTAAAAAATATGCAGACGATGAAACAAAAATAAAATGGCCAAATGATATTTTTTGGAATGACAGGAAGGCAGGAGGGATATTGATAGAAAATATAATTAAAGGAAAGGTTTGGCAGTGGGCTGTGATCGGGGTTGGTATAAACGTTAATCAGACAGCATTTGATTTGGATACTGTGTTTCCACCTGTTTCACTTAAGCAAATAACAGGAAAAGAATATGATGTTATTAAATTAGCAAAAGAGCTTCATGAAGCAATAATGACGAGGTATGAGGAGTTACAAAATAACGGATTTGAAAAAATGCTCATAGAATACAATCAATATTTGTTTGGATTGGATAAGAAAATAAAATTGAAAAAAGATAATATTGTTTTTGAAACAACTGTAAAAGGTGTATCGCCACAAGGAAAATTAATTACTGTTGATACAATAGAAAGGGAGTTTGATTTTGATGAAGTGATGTGGCTAAGATAAGCTAAGAGAAGTTAAGAGAAAAAAGAGGCGGCTGTTAGGCATAGTTTATAATCAAAACATGTATCCTAATTTTAAATTTATAGGGAGATTAAAGGTCAAGTTTTTTCCTTCAGTCTTTGCTGAATAAAAAAGGTTAGGGTCTTTTGGTGCATTCATTGGATGTGTTCTATTTGAATGCACTACATCTCTATATTTTAAACCAACACCTACACACCAGTCGATAATAAACCTGTTACGTAGAATTTGTTTGCCGAATTTTAAATTTAAAGAAGTCGTCATTCTATTCACCGAAAATGTTTCTGAAATATTTAAGTTGTTTATCGTGTCACGAAAAGTTGTTACGTCTTTGAAATTGCTGTTATTATAAACTATATCTGCGGATAGATAATTTCTGGCTTTTGTTGATAAGTGTATAAAGTATTTTTCTTCTAACGAGACTCGATAGCCTCTCAAGTTCGTATATGGAAATTTTCCAAAAACGTCGGTCATATATGCTACTGATAATTGAGTTGAAAATCTTTTTGAATGAAGCCGTTCATAACTTATTTCAACTCCTGGATTTACTGGGTCTACAATTCGGAAGGGTGAAATTTTAATCTGATTTTTATACGTACTATCAATGTGTTGTCCAAATACAATGACAGGAAAAATAAGTATTGCCAGAATAATTAATTGTCTAAGCATTAGTGGTTTTTAAACTGTGCCTAACACATAAATTTAAGACGTATTATCTAAAACAGGCTTTTTTCTATAATATTTATTTCCAAAGAATTATTAAATGTTTGAGACGTAATCAGTACGAAAACAGACGGTCTCATTTTGTTACAGATTTATGAACATTAAAATCAATTTTATCTAAGCGGCTTAGTACTTTTTATTTTCCTCTTTTATCTTTTAGCCACCCCCGGCTTCCATGGCAGAAGATACACTAATCATTTAATCAAATAAATCAGCGGTCGGGCTTCTTTTTTCTTTTTTTCTTTTTTATCTCTTAGCTACCCCCGGCTTCTCTTGCCTCTACCTCATACTTGTTATTGAAATATCCATGCTTTATACTTTCCCATAAATATTTTACAATAAAAAATAGATAACCATTTTGTTGAAATTGCTTTACGTGACAAAGCTCATGCTTAACCCATTTTTCATCATTTAAAAATTCCTTTTTAGAAGTATTATAAAGATGTATGGTTTTACCAATTACTATCGCAACTTGTTTTGATCTTAATTTGAATGCAGCAAGTTTTGCGATCCACGAATTTTCTTTAATGGAATAATCAATCATCAAAACTAATTATTTGGTGCGCCATTGTTTTTGCCACAGCTTACTACAAAAAAATTATACAAATAATTAAGCCGGAATAAGTATTTTTTTAAAAGAATGTTTTTATAATGTTATCACTCCTGCCACGCCTTCAAAATTTCTTCTGAATGAATTTTTGATCTTGGCTTTTTGAATATTTTTTTGATAATGCCTTTTTCATCAATTAAAAAAGTGGTGCGATGCAATCCCATATATTTTCTGCCATATAAATTCTTCTCTCCCCAAACACCATACTTATCAATTATTTTTTTGTCTTGATCTGCAACAAGCGTAAAAGGAAGATTAAATTTTTGCTCAAATTTCTTATGCTTTTTTTCATCATCAGGACTAACACCTAACACAATTATTCCTTTTTGTTTTAATAGCGAATAATTATCCCTGAGGTTGCATGCTTCAATAATACAGGTTGGCGTATCGTCTTCGGGATAAAAATACAGCACAACTTTCTTTCCTTTAAAATCACTTAATGAAACAGGGTTTCCATTTTGATCTTTTGATTTAAAAGCCGGGGCTTTGTCGCCTTCTGATAAATGTGTCATGAATATTATTGGCCTCACCCTCAATCCCTCTCCTTCAGAGAGGGAGGTCGGGCGTTTTTTAAAAATTAAACATTAGTTTTTCACTTTTCAACATAATTCAAATATCAACTTATTTTTAAGATCATCTTTAAAGTCTCCCTTTTAGGGGAGATTTAGAGGGGTTTATCTTACAAAGTGAAATATTTTTGTCGCTACATTTCCTGCCCCATCCTCCACACTAACTTTTAATTCATGATTTCCCGGAAGACACATTTCATCAAATTTATAAATAAAGCTTCTGCCTTTGTCATTAGTGAAACGCAGCCATTTACCATCAAGTTCTGCCCGAAAGTTTTTTATTTCCTTCATATTATCGGTTACCGTAAAAATTATTTGCGATGATCTTGAAAGATTTGCATTATCTCTTATGCCTACCGGAGAAATTACAGGAGGAACATTGTCAACCAATAATTGAAAATTTCCAAACTCCCTGAATTTCCCTGTGAACCATTCTCCTTCTTTGTTAGGTTTTACTACATCCATTTTACTCCCCCATGTTCTTTGCATAATTATTTTATCATCATCAATATTTTGTAAAGATCTATCAGTCTTTAATCTTATTGTATAATACCCATGAACTGGTACCAGTGCGGTATGTACTATATGCAATGCAGAAACAGCTTGAGGTGTTATTGAAGTTTTTTTAGCATAAACGAAATTGATAGAATCATACAGATCCTTTTCGCCAAGTATTACCTGGATATCTTCTCTCTCAAACACATTCACAAAGCCGGGGCTAAATTTTTGTTCTGATAGATCCTGTTTGTATTTATTTTCATTTATAAGACCACGTTTCACTTGAAATTGTAAAACAGAAATGTTATCATAGGCATCTTTTACTTCTGCTTTAATTTGATGAACACTATCATCTTCTAAATTAATTATGCCATCACCTGAAAAATCTTTGTATACACCTTCAGGATAGCCGGGAAGTCTTGAAAGATGCTCAACAAAAGGTCGGCCACTGGCTCTTAATTTATGATCAATATGTGCATTTAAATATCTTGTTTCATCATAAGAAATATTATCTAACTGAAACCCAACTACAGGCTCGTCATCATTGTAAAGTACCGCTTCATAAATTCCATTTGGATTATATGAGCCTGTATATTTATCCACTGCAGAAATACCAAAGCTTACTCTATCAGTATTCGTAATAATGATCGGAGATGCAGGAATGTATTTACCCTGCCCGACTGCGTCATTCAGGCGGGCATTTATTTTTTTTAATACATACAATTTTGGTGTTTGCGAATAGGTGCTTATGCGTCTGTCGTACACTGCTAAGCGAATTAATGTTGGTGGTACATTATCAGGAATTGGAAAACCAAACAATGAAGGATTAAACACCTTATCGGTTTTGGTATTTCTTATTTCAAAATGAAGATGCGGTCCCTGAGAACCACCTGTATTACCACTGAAAGCAATGAACTGACCTTGCTTTACCGGGAATAGATCTGGAGGAATATCTAAGAATACCAGCCATGATTCCATTTTATATTGTTGCTCTTTTACATATTTTTCCAGCTCCGGGAAAAAATCATTCAAATGCCCGTATAATGTTGTTAAGCCATTGGGATGATTGATGTAAATGGATCTTCCAAAACCTGATGGTTCAATTCTTATATGGGCAATATATCCGTCCGCAGCCGCTACCACTCTGGCATTTTGTTTTTGATCTGTTTTGCAATCAAGCCCCATATGATAGTGGTTCGGACGCAATTCCCCGAAATTGGCTGCCAGTGCAATTTTTGCCTGCACAGGATATATAAAATATCCCTTTGGATAATTTTTTGCAGGAAAGACCTGTGCTGAAAGTGAAAAGAAAAAGATCAGGAAACAAAAAAAGAGGAACGGTTTATGTAAGGTAACAATTCTAAAGTTTATCATATTTATTTAAATACAAATCTAACGCCTAAAACTTAAAATATTTGTTATGTCAAAGTCAAATACAATAGGAGCAATAATTCTGGGAGCTGCCGTAGGAGTAGCGATTCTTGAATTTTTTAACATGCCCGATGATGAGCGCCGGGAATTTCTTTCTCATTTAAAAAACCGTGCTCACGATTTATTAGATGATGCAGAAGACACCGTGGACAGGGTAAAACAGCATTTTGCAGAAATAGATAGGAAGCCAAAGGAAGAATGGGTTGATAAACTTTTTGTTGCAAAAAGGTTGCTTACAGAATTATTCGGCTCCGAACGAAGATTTTTAATTTAATTAACTATGGTCTGACCGTCCCGGTCTGGCCATAGTTGTTAGAAACTGTTACATTTTTCTAAAACGCATCTGCATCATTGCATTTTCTTGCGAAAATTAAATTCATGTGTAGTACTTTTGCCCGCCATTTCGAAGCAATAAACTATGCCTAAAGATTCATCTATTAAATCAGTTCTTATAATCGGTTCCGGACCTATTATTATTGGTCAGGCGTGTGAATTTGATTATTCCGGTACACAGGCTGCAAAAAGTTTGCGTGAAGAAGGTGTTAAGGTAATTCTCATCAATAGCAATCCCGCTACCATCATGACAGACCCTATGATGGCGGACAAAGTTTATCTTCTTCCATTAACCATAGAAAGTATTGAACAGATATTACAGGAAAATAAAATTGATGCCATTCTGCCAACAATGGGCGGGCAAACTGCCTTAAATCTTTGTAAAGAGGGAGATGAACTTGGCATTTGGGAAAAGTATAAAGTGAAATTGATTGGGGTAGATATTAAAGCAATTGATAAAGCAGAAGACAGGGAAAAATTCAGGCAATGGATGATTGGCTTAAAAGTTCCTGTGGCTTTGGCAAAAACTGCTAATTCATTTTTAGAAGGAAAAGAATTTGCGCAGGAGATTGGATTTCCTTTGGTGATACGTCCTTCATTTACATTGGGTGGTACAGGTGGAAGTTTTGTACATAGTAAAGATGAATTAGATGAAGCGCTTAACCGTGGGTTGCAGGCATCACCAATGCATGAAGTATTGGTGGAAAAAGCATTGTTGGGGTGGAAGGAATTTGAACTGGAGCTTTTAAAAGATGCTAACGATAATGTAGTTATTATTTGTACCGTAGAGAATTTTGACCCGATGGGTATTCATACAGGCGATTCAATAACAGTGGCCCCTGCCATGACTTTGAGTGATACGGCCTATCAAAAAATGCGTAACACTGCAATTGCTATGATGAGAGATCTGGGCAATTTTGCAGGAGGTTGCAATGTTCAGTTCGCATTAAATCCACAGACAGAAGAGATCATTGCTATTGAGATAAATCCAAGGGTTAGCCGTTCCTCTGCACTGGCTTCTAAAGCCACGGGTTACCCAATTGCAAAAATTGCTGCAAAGCTGGCTATCGGTTACAATCTTGATGAATTAAAAAATCAAATTACCAAAACCACTTCAGCATATTTTGAACCGGCACTGGATTATGTTATCGTAAAAATTCCCCGCTGGAACTTTGATAAATTCAAAGGCGCTAATGATACTTTAGGGCTGCAAATGAAATCGGTTGGTGAAGTAATGGCAATAGGGAGAAGTTTTCCTGAAGCCATTCAAAAGGCTTGTCAGAGTTTGGAAAATGAAGCAGTAGGTCTCGGCTATTATGGCAAAAGCCTGATGTATGCTGAAGAGATCATCGAATATTTAAAAGTGCCGAAGTGGGATAGGATCTTTCGCATTAAAGATGCATTGATGATCGGGGTAAGTGTAAAACGGATATGTGAATCCACAGGTATTGACAGGTGGTTCATTTACCAGATACAAAAAATTTGTGATTGTGAAAAAGAGATCGCAAAGTATGATCTTGATTCTATTCCTGATGATCTTTTAAGAGACGCAAAACATTTAGGGTTTAGTGATGAGCAGATGTCAAGGATCATGAATGACGGAAGCACCGATGAAGATATTTATGAGAAAAGAAAATCGCTTGGTATTACCCGTGTTTTTAAAATGGTAGATACATGCAGTGCAGAGTTTGAAGCAAAGACTCCATATTTCTATTCAACTTTTGAGGATAATGTAAATCATGAATTATCCAATGAAAGTAAAATATCAAAAAAGAAAAAAGTAATTGTTTTAGGCAGCGGACCAAACAGGATCGGGCAGGGTATTGAATTTGATTATTGCTGTGTGCATGGATTGATTGCTATTAAAGAATGTGGCTATGAGTCCATCATGATAAATTGCAACCCCGAAACAGTTTCTACTGATTTTGATATTGCTGATAAATTATATTTCGAACCTGTTTTTTGGGAGCATATCCGGGAAATAATTGAGCATGAAAAACCCTTGGGAGTTATCGTTCAGTTAGGGGGACAAACGGCTTTAAAGCTTGCCAAAAGATTGCATGAAAAAGGGATTAAAATTATCGGTACCTCATTTGACAGTATGGATATTGCTGAAGACCGGGGAAGATTTAGTGACCTGCTGAAAGCTTTGGAAATTCCTTATCCAAATTATGGTACTGCTTATTCAACTGACGATGCTATTGAAGTTGCGAAAAGTGTTGGCTATCCTGTATTAATTAGACCCAGCTATGTTTTAGGCGGACAAAGAATGCGTATCGTTTTAAATGATGAAGAACTGGAAAAAGGGGTGCTGAGTTTATTGAAGCATCTCCCTGGAAACAAAATATTGATAGATCATTTTTTAGATAGATGCCAGGAAGCAGAGATAGATGCGATATTTGATGGTGAAGATTTTCATGTAATGGGGGTGATGGAACACATTGAGCCGGCTGGTATTCATAGCGGCGATAGTAATGCTGTATTACCGCCATTTAATTTGTCGCCATTAATTGTGCATACCATGGAAGAGTATGCAGAAAAAATTGCAAGGGAATTGAACATTCAAGGACTTATAAATATTCAATTTGCCATAAAAAACAATGAGGTTTTTGTTATTGAAGCAAATCCCCGTGCATCCAGAACAAACCCATTCATTGCCAAAGCATATCAAATCCCATATTTGAATATTGCGACCAAAATAATGTTGGGCAAAAAAAAATTAAAAAACTTCACTTTTGATAAAAAGCTTAAAGGTTTTGCTATTAAAGAGCCTGTATTTTCTTTCGATAAATTTCCCGGAGTAAATAAAGAACTTGGTCCCGAAATGAAAAGCACCGGCGAAGCCATAAGATTTATCAAAGATCTTCGTGATCCTTACTTCAGGCAGTTATATAAAGAGAGAAGTATGCATTTGAGTAAATAGTATTTTTCTTGCATATCCTTACGAACGGTAAAAACTTTTTTGAATAGTTTATCTTTATAAGATGAAAAATTTATTGTTTGCATTCTTTTTATTTTATGGAAATGTATTCGCTCAAACGTATATCGTAAAAGATAATTCATCTATTGATCAAACAATGTTTTTACAAAAAGCATTTGATGATCCTCAGATAAAAGAAGTTGTTATTAGTGCCTCAATAATTATTAATGGAACGCTTAATATTCCTCAGGAGAAAATATTAAAATTTGAAGGCGGAAAATTTTCAGGCAAAGGAACTATAAACGGAGGTATAATAGAGGCTAACTCCCATGCAAATATTTTCGATACAACCTTAACTGTAAACCTCAAAGCAGTTGATCAATATTTTTCTGTTAAATGGTTTGGTGCAACAGGCAATAATATTGATGATTATTTTGCTATCCAGAAATCAATAAACACTTGCATAAGAAATAATATACGAACCATTTTTTTACCGGCAGGAAAATATAAGATATCAAAACCATTAATTATTCTTAATAGCGCAGGCAGTTTTTGTACACTTGAAATGCTTGGTGAATCATCGTTTTGGGATTCCAATACTGGCAGTGAATTATATCCAACTTTCACAAATACTTTTGCTATAGGAATACAAAATGGAAAGGGATGTAAGATCAGAAAGTTAAAGATCACCGGACTTTTTTCTCCCCCAAATACAAACGACCGTCATAAATTTTTTAATACCTCTTTTGAAAATTTTAAAGATAATGTGTGCAGAGACAGCAGGTATTCACCTTATGCAGATATTGTCATCGATCCTTTTACAAATCTTTCTACCAACAAAATGCCTTCTGATGGCGACTATCCGGGGTTAGCTTCTTACTATGGCATGTTCAACGGATTTTCAACACAAACAGGGAGCACAGGAACCGAGATTGAAGAAATGAGCATTAATAATTTTGTGGTGGGTATTTGCTCTTCTCCCAACGGGCTTACACGAAATGCAGAAATTACAATCATTAATAAAATTCAATTTGAAAATTGCAAGCTTTGCATTTCGGGCGGGGAGGACCAGGAGAAAGCAAATGTTATTTCAAATATTTATTGCTGGGGTGGTACACATACAATATTTGCTACAGGATTATATGGCGGAGAAAGAATGGCAGGTAACTGGAACATAGATCATGCAAATATTGCCGGGGCAGTTGTAAGATTTATATACAATGAGCAACATGGATATTTTCCAACTTATATCAGCCATGTGTTTGCCGAAAGTCTTGGAACCTGGGGCACAATTAATTCAGAGCTTGCCTGTGAAATTTCTGATTGCCATATTGATTTCGAATATCCAAATGTTGCCGGTGAACAAACCTTAATTACATCATGGGGAGAAAATATAGTTTACCGGAGTTGTAACTTTAGATATTATGGCGAAAATACACCAATGAAGATTGAAGGTAATTGTGTTTTTGAGCATTGTTATTTTTCAGGACCAATAGTTAAGAAGAGTGCAGGCATGAATAATTTCTTTGTATTTCGGCAACCTTTTAATAAAAATATTCTATTGTACGCAGTAATAATTTTAGCAATAGCTGTCTTACTATTTTATTCTATTAAAAAGAAGCATTGGAATTATTCATAGATCGCTGTTCATCTTTTATTTATTAATTGGGAATAATTTATTTTATACTTAACTACCATTTATAAAAATGCATGCGATATAGAAAACAATTAATTTTATTTTCGCAAACATTCATTATCTGAAACAGGATTATTTATTCTGTCTTTAACTTGTAAATTCCTAAAAACATAATATGAAATTGAAAAGATTAATTTTTCTGGCGCTGGTTATTTGCTACTCACTGGCAGTGTCAGCACAATCAAAGTACCAGTGGAAACAGGCTACTGCGGCAGGTTATACCTATAAGTATGTAACCAACGATCCGATGGCAACCCGTTTTTATACTTTGAAAAACGGGCTTACAGTAATCTTATCTCCTAACAAAAAAGAGCCAAGAATATCAGTAAAAATTCCTGTAAGAACCGGCAGTAACAACGATCCCAAAGATCATACAGGGCTTGCTCATTACCTTGAGCATCTTTTATTTAAAGGCACTGATAAATTCGGATCATTGGATTGGTCAAAAGAAAAACCTTTGCTTGACAGCATTGATAACCTTTATGAAGTATATAATCATACCGCTGATCCCGCAAAACGTAAAGAGATATACAAACAGATAGATAAAATATCCGGCGAGGCATCAAAGTATTCAATAGCCAATGAGTATGATAAAATGATGGCTTCGATAGGGTCACAAAGAACCAATGCACATACGTCGGTTGAAGAAACTGTTTATGAAGAAGATATTCCTTCAAATGCTATTGATAAGTTTATGACGATACAGGCAGAACGTTTCAGAAATCCAATTTTCAGAATTTTTCATACAGAGCTTGAAGCGGTTTATGAAGAAAAGAACCGGTCATTGGATAATGACAATTTTAAGATGCAGGAAGCTATGCTTTACAATGTTTTTCCAACAAATAATTATGGACAGCAAAGCACTATTGGTACAATAGAGCATTTAAAAAATCCTTCATTAAAAGCTATTCGTCAATATTATTATAAATATTATGTTCCTAATAATATGGCAATAGTAATGGCTGGAGATTTTGATCCGGATCAATTGGTTAAAACTATTGATAAGGATTTTACTTATATGAAACTCAAGCCTGTAGAGGAATATAGGGGACCTGTAGAAAAACCAATTACCGGGCCAATAGTTAAAGAAGTGTACGGACCCAGCGCTGAGAGTATGCGGATATTATATCGTACCGGGCCCAGCAACACTAAAGAAGCAGTTATGGTTGATATGTTAGGATCAATATTAGCTAATGGAAAAGCAGGGCTTCTTGATCTTAATCTTAACAAACAGCAAAAAGTTTTGGGAGCTGCCGCCGGCAGTATTCAATTTAAAGATTACGGAGTGTTTCTTGTGCTTGCTTCACCTAAGCAGGGACAAACACTTGAAGACGTGAAAGACCTTTTAATGGGGCAGATTAATATGCTGAAAAAAGGTGAATTTGATGAGTCGCTTTTAAAAGCTATTGTTGCTAATACAAAATTAAGCAGACTGCAAGCATTGGATAACAACAACAGCCGTGCAGTTAACATTGCTGATGAATTTATTAAGAACCGTGGCGCTAAATGGGAAACGGAAGTTGCTTCTGTTGAAGAGATGAGCAGGATAAGCAAAAAAGAACTTGTTGATTTTGCTAACAAATTATTCGGCGATAATAATTATGTGATATTATATAAAAGAAAGGGAGAGGATAAAAGCATAGTAAAAGTAGAGAAGCCCCCGATCACTCCTGTGGAAACAAATGCCGGAAAACAATCTCCATTTGTAAAAGCTATTACTTCCACACCTTTGCCAACCATTAAACCTGTATGGATAGATTATACTAAAGACCTGCAAAGAGGTAAGCTGGGCAATGCGGATATTTTATATGTGCAGAATAAAGACAATGACCTGTTCCGATTATTTTACCGTTTTGATATGGGCAGCTGGAATAATAAATTATTATCCTATGCAGCACAATATCTTCAATTTTTAGAAACAGATAAATATTCATCCGAAGAGATTAGTAAACAATTTTATGATCTTGCATGCAATTTTAATATTAATACAGCTAATGAAGAAACTACTGTTACCATTACAGGCTTACAGGAAAATTTTGATAAAGCAGTTTCTTTATTCGAAGAGCTTATTCATAATTGTAAACCTGATGAGGCAGCCCTTGCCGGTTTAAAAAATCGTGTATTAAAGTTAAGGGCAAATAATAAACTGAATAAAACTGCTATATCGCAGGCATTAAGAAGCTATGCTGCATACGGTCCGCAAAACCCATACAACTTTGTATTAACTGATGATGAAATTAAAAACCTGAAAGCTGAAGACCTTACAAACCTTTTACATTCACTTATGAATTACAATCACAAAGTATTGTACTACGGTCCGAAGCCATTGGCTACCCTAACAGCAAGCCTGCAAAAGCTTCATACAATGCCGCAGTCATGGACTGCAAATACTCAAGGTGTAAATTTTCAGCGTACAATTCAAACTAAAAATGAAGTATTATTTGCTGATTATGATGCAGTGCAGGCTGAAATATATTGGGTTAAAAATCTGAATATTTATGACCCGACACAAGAAGCATTGGTGAATATGTTTAATGGATATTTTGGCGGCGGAATGCAATCTGTAGTATTTCAAAACTTGCGTGAATCCAAAGCGCTTGCCTATTCAACATTTGCACAGGTTCAAACGCCGCTTAAAAAAGATGATACATATTCTATCGTGGCGTATGTTGGCAGTCAGGCTGATAAAATGAATGAAGCTGTAGCGGGTATGAATGAGTTACTTGATGATCTTCCCAAAACTGAGCAGAATTTTATTAACGCACGCAAAAGTTTAATGAAGGATATTGAAACCGACAGGATAACAAAAGATGCTATCATAACCAGTTATCTTACTGCAATAAAAAAAGGTGTGGATCGTGATCTGAGAAAAGATAATTATGTTCAATATGCAAACATCACATTGAATGATCTGTATAAATATCACCAGGATGTATTGGCAAAAAAGCCTTATACCTACTGTATTATTGCTTCTGAAAAAAGAATAAACGTTGATGACCTTAAGAAATATGGAGAAGTGAAGAAGCTGACTTTACAGGAACTGTTTGGATATTAATTGTAATAAATGCAGTAATGTTTTTAAAAATTTTTCAGCAACATATTCTTAGTCGTGTAATTGGCAAATGTGTCCTTTGTATATTTGAAATATAGAAGCATGTCATGCGTATTATTTCTTACAACCTTAACGGTATTCGGTCAGCAATAAAAAAGGGGTTTATTGATTGGCTTAAAACTGATCCTGCTGATGTTATTTGTCTACAGGAAGTAAAAGCACATAAAGGGGATATTGATATTGCTGCTATTGAGGCATTAGGTTTTCAAACTCATTGGTTTTGCGCTCAAAAAAAAGGTTATAGCGGGGTTGGCATTCTTAGTAAAATTAAACCAGATAATATTGTTGAAGGCTGCAGCATTGAGCAAAGTGATTTTGAGGGAAGGGTTATTCGTGCTGACTTTAGCGATGTTACTTTAATAAATGCTTACTTTCCATCAGGTACCAGCGGTGAAATAAGGCAAGCTTATAAATATATTTGGCTCGATGAGTTTTTAGATTATCTGAACGGGCTTAAAAAGACAAGGAAAAAATTAATTGTTTGCGGTGATTATAATATTGCCCATAAAGAAATTGATATTCATAACCCGGTTTCCAATAAAAAAACAACTGGTTTTTTGCCTGGGGAAAGAGCATGGTTCGATAAATTTTTAGCCAATGGTTTTGTAGATGGTTTCCGTGTTTTAAATAAAGAACCTCATCAATACACATGGTGGAATGTTTTACGACCTACTACACGGTTAGAAAATAAAGGCTGGCGTATTGATTATATAAATGTCACCGAAAATTTAAAAAGTAAAATTAAGAACGTAAAGATCTTTCCTGAAGTGAAACACAGCGATCACTGCCCAACCTATCTTGAAATTGATATTTAAATGTTCATATATAACATAACTATTAAAGTGAACAATGCCATTTTAAAGGAGTGGATGAAATGGCAAATGGAAGAACATATTCCAGAGGTAATGTCTACAAATCTTTTTGATCAATATAAATTTTTCCGCTTACTTAACCAGGATGATACAGAAGGTCCGAATTTTGTTTTCAATATTATACACCGGCAGGAAAAAACCATGATCAATACATACAGGAATATGCTCTTAAGCTTAGAGGTAAGGCTTTAAAAAAATGGGTGATGGATTTTTGCCTTTAGAAGTTTATTGGAGTCTGTGCAGTAATTGTGCATAAATCATGATAATTATTTCCTTAATTTTTTTCATAAGTTCTTAGTAAAACCCTTTGCTGTAAAGGATTTTGAATAAAGTCCACGGAAATCCTTTGTGGTGCTGCATTTTAGAGGAAGCATTAAATTCTATACTCTAAATATCAAACATCATACCTTTATAAAACCCTTGCCACTTGCGGATTTGAAGAGATTGTTATATTTTTAAAAAATAGTAGAAAAATTTTTGTTGCAATTAAAAACCGACTATATTTGTCACTACAAAAATTCAAACTATTTATTATGAACAAAGCTGAATTAATTACGAAAATTTCTGAGGATGCCGGTGTTACAAAAACACAGGCAAATGCTGCTCTGGATTCTTTTGTTGGAGCGGTTACAAAAACCTTAAAAAGTGGCAAAAAAGTTACTCTTGTTGGCTTCGGAACATTTTCCGTTAGCAAAAGAGCAGCCCGTAACGGCCGTAATCCACAAACCGGTGCGGTTATTAAAATTAAAGCTAAAAGAGTAGCTAAATTTAAGGCAGGTAAAGAATTAGCAGGTAAGATGTAACTCTTTGCTAAGTATTAAAGGCAAGATGCATTTTTTGTATCTTGCTTTTTTATTTTAAAACAAAAGATTAAATATTATTTATGGGACGTGGAGATAAAAAAACAAAAAAAGGAAAAACCTTTAAAGGCTCTTTCGGAAAAATAAGATCATCTAAAACTTCAAAAAAAACTGCTGCTGTTAAAAAAGCCTGATTGTTGGAAAGCTGGTGCCTGGTTTATTTGGTAACATATATACCGGTAACTTATTTACGGTGCCAATCTTTCTATTATCCATTTATCATTACTCAATGTGTATTGCAATCTGTCGTGTAACCTGCTGGGTCTTCCCTGCCAGAATTCAATAAGTGCTGGCTTTACTATATAACCTCCCCAATGTGGCGGTTTCGGAATTTCTCCATTACTAAATTGCTGTTGATATTTTATTACATTCTTTTCTAAATCATCTCGGCTTTGTATTACGCTGCTTTGCGGAGAACTCCATGCACCTATTTTGCTTAATGCAGGTCTGCTTAAAAAATAATCAGTGCTTTTTTCTTCATTAGTTTTTGTAATTGTTCCCTCTATCCTTACCTGTCTTTCCAGTTCTTTCCAAAAAAATAAAAGCGAAGCATACGGGTTTTCTTTTAATTCATTTCCTTTCCTGCTTTTATAATTTGTAAAAAAAACAAAACCATCGTTACTCAAGCCCTTTAATAAAACAATTCTTGCAGATGGGTTTCCTTTTTTGTTGCTGGTAGCAAGCGTCATTGCATTTGGCTCTTCAATATTACTCATAATAGCTTCATTCCACCATTGTTGAAATTGCCTGATCGGATCCGGATCTACCTCTTTTTCTAAAAGCGATTGTAGCTTATATTCTTTTCTTATATCTGCAATATTTATTTCTGTCATTTTCTAAATAAAAATATATTGAGGTTGCACAAATGTATAACAGTAAATATTAAATAATTTATTTTGAAAATCTGCAAAAATAAAAAGCATCTGCTTTTTACAGATGCTCTTATTTAATAGCGATAAAATTATAGTGGAGGATTCATATTCTCCGGATTGCCGGATGAGGTATCTGAGCCGGAAGTATTTGTATTGCCGGTTCCTGTATTGGTATTTGTTGTATTCATTTTTGACCCAATATCTTTTTTCAGGCTATCAAAACCACTTCTGATATTATCATCAGGTGAACGAAATATGAAAGCAGACAAAACAACTCCTATAGCCGCTATAGCCGCTATATAAATACCAAAGCCAAGATAAGAGGCAAAGGCAGCGCTACTGGCATCAATAATGTACCAAATTATTATTAATGTTGAGATAGCGCCTGCAATTAAAGTGGCTGTCCATTTGGTCTTATCTAGATTTTTAGTTTGATCATCTAAATATGCCATAACACCGGCGGCAACAAAACATAAAAATGAAAGTATTCCTAAGCCGTGAAAGCCGTTTACGCTTGAGGTATATCCAAATACTGAAATGCTCCACCAAGGTAAAAATGTAGCAATAATGCCAATTACAGCGGCGATTAAAACAAATTTTCTTTGTTTACTCATTGTTTGGAAGTTCATATATGTAAGTTTTAGTTTGAAAAAATATGAAAATTATTTATTGTTTGCAAATGTTTATAAATAAATTTTTTCTCAATTTATGCATATTTTTCCGCATTCAGCTTTTCCTGCAACTCCTGTAATTTAACCGCTAATGCTTCATTTTCCATAATAAT
>OLLO01000465.1_pt1 | contig 23098 bp, 11 predicted proteins | sample 1604551 | NCBI WGS metagenome assembly OLLO01 (sample SAMEA104055720, study PRJEB20765) | soil metagenome | biome: Arctic tundra; feature: Polygonal ground; material: soil | place: USA | collected 2011-09 | depth 0-0.5 m
TCCAAATGATATAATTGAACTTAAATACTATTCAGTTGCGCAAAATATTTTACTGTAGAATTTTCAAATTTTTAAAAATCAAGGCTTATTTATAATTGTGTAAAAAATTGTGTAAACTTAAAAATAATTAAAGCAGCGATTTAATATATTTATGTGTCAGGATAGTACAGGATAGTTTCGGATATAAAATAAATGACCTTGTTAAAGAATTTTACTTTTTGTTTATAACGATTGGTAAAAATTTGTTTGAAAAAATGTGACTTTGATCGCAAAAATTTAAACAAAACCTAATTGCTTTTATGTCGATTACTATACACACATTATCTAAGTATTTAGACAACATTTCACGAAATTTTTATTTAAACTATTTTCAGTTTTCTTTATTTCATTTAAGAATATTTTCATTTAAGAAAAAAATTAGTATATAACATTTTTATCCATATTATGATGAATAATATAAAACAAGTTTTAGTATTTATAACCCTTATCATTGTTTTTGGAAGTTGCAAAAAAAAGGCATTTGATGAGTATTATGCAAGACCTGATTCCCTGCAGCCACCTATTTATCAGGTTTTACAATCAAAAGGTAACTTTACCAACTTCCTTGCCTGCATTGATAAAGCAAATTATAAAGGCATTTTAAGTGCAGCAGGTTCCTGGACAATATTTACACCCAATGATGAGGCTTTTAAACAGTTTTTCACTGATAGGGGAATTACCAGTATTTCCCAACTTGATTCCGGTACATGTTCTCAAATTGTTACCTATGCTTTAGCGTTTAATGCTTTTAGAAAAGAAAATTTAGATGATTATCAATCATCTGCCGGCTATGTATCAAACCTCGCGTTTAAAAGAAGAACCGCAAACTACATAAGTTTCTATGATGATACTGTATTAAATAATCTAAACGGTACACTCTCTATTGGGCAAAAAATAAAAGCATTGGCTTCCAATAGAAATGGTAGTTTTATACTGGGTGATAACAATAATAAACACATACCATATTTTACTGATAATTTTCTAACAGGAAAGAGGCTTACATCTGCTGATTATAATTATTTTTATCCAAATACTCCCTTTACAGGTTTTAATGTTGTTGATGCAAAGGTTGTTACTGCAGATATGTTTGCAGAAAACGGATATATCCATGAGATAGATAAAGTAATACTTCCCCTGCCAAGCATTGATAAATATCTTGCATCCAATCCGCAATACAGTGAATTTAAAAAATTGTTTGATAAATACATGGTTCAGTTTGTACTCAATGCTGATGCTACAAACCGTTATAAATTGTTAACAGGCTTAACTGATAATGTGTATATAAAAACCTTTAATTCACTTTTAGCATTTTCTCCTAATAATGAGAATTATTTAAAAATTCAAGATAATGATGCCCAAACTGACGGATGGACAATATTTGTTCCCAGAAATGATGTATTGCTTAATTATATAAATAATGTATTACTTGAAAATTACCCCCCTAATTCAACATTTGATGCCCTTGCGACAGAGGTAAAACTTGATTTTATTAATGCCCATATGTTCCAGACATCTGTATGGCCAAGCAAATTTTCTACTACAAACAATGTGCAAAATGAGCCTGCAAAATTTGACCCTCAAGCTGATGTTATTGATAAAAAAATATTGAGCAATGGTATTTTTTATGGTACAACTAAAGTGCAGCAGGCAAATGTTTTTACTACAGTATTTGGCAGAGTGTATTTAGATCCAAATTATTCATTAATGAAAAGGCTTTTGGATCTGAATTATCGGTTCCTTATAACTGTACCTACTTTAAAATTTACACTTATCATGCTTTCTGATGCTGTTATAAGACAGTGGGGATATGATTATAGCGTAACCGGACAGCAATGGACATTTATAAATCCTACTACAGGAGCTACTTCTTCGGGCAGTGGTCCACTTGCTAACTTACAAAGAATATTGTCAATGCACATTATACCTACTTCTAATGGAGAATTGGATAATATATCCGGTTCAGGAATTGTAGAATCAATAAATGGAGAATATATAAAATATAATGCCGGTAAATTTATATCTGCAGGTTCACAGGATAGTGGATACATTGTAACTGTAACCGGTACAAAATTATCAAGTAACGGACGTGTTTACTACGTTACTAATCTATTAAATTATACTATCAAGCCATTGGGCGCTACTATTGCTGCTTTGGGTTCCGCAACTTCGTCTCCTTATAATTATTTTTATCAGTATTTAAAAAATTCAACACTTTTAAATACTACCAATGAAATTCTAACTGCACCACCCGGCGGTTTTTATACTGTTTTTATTCCTAATAATACGGCTATTAAAAATGCTGTAAATGCCGGTCTACTTCCAAAATTGACTGGAGGTTTACCAAATTTTGCTCCCACAACGCAAGGAGGAAAGGATTCGGTGCTAAATTTTCTTAATTATCATATTTTGACTAAAGCTACAGTAGTAGCAGATGGTAAAAAAACCGGACAATTTGAAACTGCTTTTAAAAAGGCTAATGGTGATGCAGGTTTTGTTACTATCAGCAGTTCGCCCGGCATTCTTCAAATCACTGATGCTTTTGGTAAAAAAGTTAATTTAGATCCTGCATCAGGTAATTACCTCGGTGACAGGGCTGTGATCCATTTGGTCAGTGATTATTTAAAATATAATCCAAACTAATTTTTTTATAATCTATACTATAACCTAACTAATATATAAGCATGAAAAAAAATTACAGGAGTCTGGCTTTCGCTTTTATGATTGTTACAGTGCTTTGTTGTATAAATACTTTTGCGCAGAATGCCGGATTAATTATCAGGGGTAAGGTAATTGACATAAAAACCCAGACTCCGCTTCAGCATGTATCTGTAGCTGAAGTTGATGCTGATAATCGTACTGTAAGAGGTATCGCTACAGATATAGATGGAAATTTTGCACTTAAAATTTCAAATCCAAAAGACAGGATCAGTTTCTCCAGTATAGGATATAAAACTGTAACTCAAGGTATAAAAGCGCAGGCAAATTTTGTGGTTTCTATGGAATCTGAAAGTGCTTCCCTTGGTGAAGTAGTAATAATTGCTGACAGAAAAACAAGTAATGGTAACCTTAATGTTTCCGATAAAAATTCTACAGTTGCTACAGGAAGAATTGATGTAAAGGTTATGGAAGAAATGAGTTCTGCCACTATTGATCAGGCATTGCAGGGTCGTTTATCAGGAGTAGATATTACGGCATCCTCAGGCGATCCTGGCGCAGGCATGTCCATAAGAATAAGAGGAACTTCTTCTATAAATGCTGGAACAAATCCTTTAATAGTGGTAGATGGCATGCCTTTTGAAACCCAGATACCTTCCGATTTTAATTTTGGAACTGCAGATGATCAGGGATATGCTTCTCTGTTAAATATATCTCCATCTGATATTAATGAGATTTCTGTTTTAAAAGATGCTGCTGCAACAGCGATGTGGGGGTCAAGAGCTGCAAATGGAGTTTTGATCATTACTACAAAAAGAGGCACTATGGGAAAACCGGTTTTAACTTATACTCTTAGAGCTGCAATAGCAAAGCAACCTAAATCTATACCATTGCTTAATGGTGATCAATATTCTAACTTAATACCTGAAGAGTATACCAACGGAAGAGGCGGTACTCCTTTAAATACCTTAACCTTCAAGGAGTTTGCATATGATCCTAATGATCCTTATTGGTATAATAATTACAGCCAGAATACTGATTGGTTAGGTGCTATCACGCAAACCGGCTTCACCCAGGAACATAATCTTTCAATGACAGGGGGTGGCGAAAGGGCTGCTTATTTTGCCTCATTAGGATACCTGAATCAAAAAGGCACAACTATCGGTACAGATTTATCCCGACTTACAACCCGTATTAACCTTGATTATAATGTGTCTGAGAGAATTAAATTTAGAACTGATTTTGCTTACACCTACTCCAATAATCCCAAAAGTTATTACCCGGGAAAAGCGGCGCAGGAAATAAGGAATGTTGCTATTAATAAAATGCCTAACATGAGCATTTATGAATATAATGAACAGGGAATTCTAACGCAAAACTATTTTTCGCCTGCTTCTAATATACAGGGTCAATATCCATCAACATACAATCCGGTTGCTATGGCAAATACAGCCTCTAACAGGGTTATAAATAACAGGGTTACTCCTCATTTTAACCTGCAATTTTCAATTCTGCCTCGTGTACTTATAGCAACTGCTGATGTGCAGTTTGATATCAATAACACAAAAAGCACATCATTTTTACCGCAGACTGCTACAGGAAGGCCCAATACCGAAAGTGTTGTAAACAAAACTTATAATGGAGATTTTGATGGCTTTAATGTTCAGACAAAAACTAATTTCATCTATACCCCTAAGCTGGGGGATAATCACGCTTTCACTTCTCTACTTTCTTTTCAAACGTATGATAATAAAACTATTTCCAACCAGGCAACTACATTTAATACTGCATCTTCTTTACTTCAGGATCCAAGTGTTCCCTCAAGAACTTCAGATACAACCACAGGTGGCGGCATTTCAGCCGGATATACTCAAACAAGAAGCATTGGTGCATTAATTAATGCACAATATGGTTATAAGGAACGCTATATAATAAATGCAGGTTTACGCATGGATGGGAACTCAAGATTTGGACCAACCAACCGCTATGGATTCTTTCCTTCTGTTTCTACAAGATGGAGGGTATCAGGTGAAAAATTTATGAGGAGCCTTAAATTTCTTAATGACCTTAGTTTCAGAGCAAGTTATGGATTAGCAGGAAATGAACCATCAGCAGATTATGCTTATTATAATAAATACGGAAATTTTGATTGGAGTTATCTTGGTCAGGGAGGTGTGTATCCCCAAACAATTCAGCTTAATAATTTAAAATGGGAAGTAGTACATGGAGGAAACTTAGGATTAAACTTAATTATGCTGCAAAGAAGAATTAATATAGATGCAGATATTTATAGAAACAGGACTACCGATTTACTATTCAAGGATCTCCAGATACCTTCTAATACAGGGTATACAAGTGTTCCCATAATGAATGTAGGTACATTAGATAACCAGGGTTGGGAAATAAATATTAATACATCTATCGTTAAAAATAAAGTATGGACTGTTGATTTTAATTTTAATCTTTCACACAATGAAAATATAATACGGGAGATATCTCCATTTTATGTTCAGTCAAAAGGCATAACGACTAAAAATGGTGAATATCTTGCTTACCTGCAGATCAATAATGCTTTTGGATCTATTTATGGCTACAGGTATCAGGGTGTTTATGCTGATCAGGATGCAACGTATGCTACAGATGCAAAAGGACAACCAATTATAGGTCCCAACGGACAAAGAGTTCCAATCCTGTTTAATTATCCTAACACTAGTTACCAGTTTCAGCCCGGAGATGCCAAATATGAGGATATAAATCATGACGGAAATATAGATTATAAAGATGTTGTTTACCTGGGTAACAGTAACCCAAAATACAATGGAGGTTTTGGTCCTGCAATTACCTTTAAAAAGAATTTAAAATTGAGCGCCTTTTTTAATTTCAGAAGCAGCTATGATGTGGTGAACGGTACAAAAATGACCACCACAAATATGTATGGCTTCAATAATCAAAGTACAGCGGTATTAAGAAGATGGAGACAGCCGGGTGATGTAACTGATATACCAAGGGCGCTTTACAATTCAGGTTATAACTGGCTGGGTAGTGACAGGTACATTGAAGATGCATCTTTTTTAAGATTCAGAACTATAACTGCCCGATATACTTTTACCGATAAGGTTGTAAAAAAATTGAAATTTAAAAGCTTAAGCGGATATATAACAGTAGAAAATTTAATGACGTTTACGAGGTACACAGGTCAGGATCCTGAAGTTTCACCGAGAGGGGTAACAGGTCCGTTCACAATTGTAACAGATAATTCAACAACTCCTCCGGAATTATTATTAACACTGGGGATAGTTGCATCATTTTAATACTTTGAATAACTGAAATATGAACAAAAAACTTTCCAGAATTATTCTTCTAATTATAATTGTAGCCTCATCTGCATCCTGCAAAAAATGGTTATCACTCAAGCCGCAGGATGGTATTGTCAGGGATGAATTCTGGCAGACTAAAGAACAAATTCAATCTGCTGTGATCGGATGTTACGCATCATTACTGGGAGACCCGGCATCTGGTTCAAACAAAGACAGACCTTTAACTGAATATCTATTTGTATGGGGAGAAGCGAGAGCTGATATGGTTGAGCCCGGCTTTACTATTTCAAGTGATGAACTTGATATAACAAACGTAAATACATTACCCGCCAATACATTTGTAAAGTGGAATTCCGTTTACAGAACAATAAATTACTGCAATACTGTTATTGATTTTGCACCCGGGGTGTTAGCCCATGATAATACGCTAACACAGGCACAATTAAATGCTTACCTGGCAGAAGCCCGCGGGCTTCGTGCCCTTATGTATTTTTATCTTGTTCGCAGTTTTAGAGATGTTCCTCTTAAAATTACTTCAACTTCAAGTGATGATGATCTGCAATTACTCCCTAAGTCATCTGCTGATACTGTATTAAACCAAATTGTTGCTGACCTCACTTTCGCTGATGACAATTCAGTTTTCACCTATGGCAATAATGCATCTGATAAAGGGCGTATTACAAAATATACTGTAAAAGCCATGGAGGCAGATGTGTATTTATGGATGGAAAAATATGATGAATGCATTGCAGCGTGTGACTTTATTATCAATTCAAATAAATTTGGATTAATAGCAAATAGCACCGGCTGGTTTAACACGTTGTATTATAATGGCAACTCTAACGAATCAATATTTGAGTTTCAATTTGATGCTCAAAAACCTAATAACTTTTACCCGATTTTTGCGCAGCAACGGCGTTATATTGTAGCTGCAGATGTTCCCGACAAAGTTTTTACCATTGATCTGCTGAATGACCAAAATAAGGATATCAGGGCTGAAGGCGGATCCTATAGGGGCAGTGACCTGATGATATATAAATATTTAGGCGTAAATGGAGGAAATGGGATAAGAGCAGCAGATGCTTCTTATGCCCACTGGTTTGTTTACCGCTATGCGGAAATCTTGTTGTTTAAAGCTGAAGCTTTGAACCAGGTTGGCAGAGGACAGGAAGCTCTTGATCTTGTTTATAAAATAAGAACCAGGGCCAATGCATTACCAACAACTGATCTCAATCCTCCCAGTACTGATAAAAATGGCATTACTGATTTTATATTAGCAGAAAGAGCACGGGAGTTTGCTTATGAGGGCAAGAGATGGTATGATGTGCTCCGCAATGCCAAGCGGAACAATTATGAAAGGTACCAGATATTAACGGATATGATTATTGCCAGTGTTCCTTCAAATATCCAACAAAGTGCACTTAATAAATACAAAGATAAGAACAGTCTTTATTTTCCGATCTATGCAAATGAATTGCAGAGTGATCCGAACTTAGTCCAAAATCCTTTTTACAAATAACTATTTAACTATTAAATATGAAACAATTTTTTAAATACCTGCGTCTTGCTGTTTTTTGCCTGGTGATGATAGCTTTTTATTCAGGTTGTAAAAAGAATGACATTAAGCTAACTACTACTGATGATGTTAATATAGTAGATTATATGCGCAGGTATCCTGATCAGTTTTCAGAGTTTGTAAAAATACTTGACCGGGTTAACGTAAGTCCGTTCCTTAATGCCTACGGAGCGTACACAGTTTTTGCACCTACCAATGATGCTATAAAATTGTACCTGACCAAAATTGGTAAAAACTCCACAGATGATATGGATACTGCAACCCTGCTAAGTATTGTAAGGTTGCATATTATTCAGGATACTATTTCAACACAGTCCTTTACTGATGGCAAACTTACCTCGCCAACCATGTATGGACAATACCTCATAACCAGTGTAAATGATTTAGGGGCAACGGTTGTTAATCGCCAGGCTACTATTACCCAATCCAACATACTTACAGGTAATGGCTATATACATGTAATAGATCACGTGCTGGAGCCTGCTACACTTACATTAGCAAAGCTGATAGAACAGGATCCCCAATATTCAATATTTACTCAGGCTTTAAAAGCGACACGCTATTATGATACACTTAATACTATTAATACAACAGACAGTACAAGGCGCTGGCTTACTGTACTGGCAGAACCGGATGCAGTTTTAAAAGCTGCCTATAATATAACCGATTACAGCGGTTTGGTAAAAAGATATAATAATACAGGAAATGCTACAAGGCTTGATGATAGCTTAAATTTATTTGTAGCTTACCACATACTCCCGGGGCTTAAGTACGTAGCCGATCTTGTAAGCATTCCTTCACATGCTACACTTGTACCACAAACGGTTGTTAACACTAAAATAGACGGGCAACGGGTTTTATTGAATGAACTAACTTTTAACGGTGTTTTTGAGCCAGGCATTCCGGTTAACAGGCCGAACAGCGATATTTCAGCTACAAATGGAGTTCTGCACTCATTACTCGGTGATATCTATTTAAAAATACGTGTACCTGTGAGGGTTGACTGGGATCTATGTGCCCAGCCGGAAGTTGTTAAATTAGGCTCTGTTTTCCGTAAGCCGGGTAAATCTGTAATTTTTGCTTATGGTCAGCTATCGGAGGTTACCTGGCAAAATCCAAATATTCCAAGTGTTACGCAGGCTGGGTATTTCACATATACTGCAGAGCCTGCTACAACATCAAATTTTTATTGGTTTAGTGACGGGTGCGGCACTAATTTAAGATTTGGTAATGCAGGAGCTAATAACTGGATAGAATTTATTACGCCACTTTTAGTTAAGGGCAAATATAAAGTATGGATAATGTTCAGAAATACCGGTAACGGTTTGGGCAGGTATGTCCAGGCATCTATAGATGGTGTTCCTGCGCCAAGGTTGGTGGATTTTACTTCCAACAGTAATTATTCATCTGTTAGTGCTACTGACTTACAGTTAGAATCTGAAGGTTGGAAATTTTATGCTACTAACAGTACTACAGATCCGGCTGTTCCTGCTAACAGGCCAACGGCAATGGGTGGCGTAAATAATAATAATAACAGGTCAGAAACCTTCGGTGTAGTGGATATCACCAGTACAGACAGGCATAAATTCAGAATGACTGCAGTAAGGGATGCAGGCAGTGGAGTTGCCAATAATGTAACCTTAGATTTTGTACAATTTATACCTTACACTGGCAATCCTCAAGATCAGATAGGTCCATTGTATAACAAGCAGGGTCAGGTTTTAAAATATCCATAATATTCAAAGATTAATTTATAAAACGCACTAAATGTTTTTAAGAAATAGATTTACCATCATAATTGCTTTAGCATGCCTGCTTACGGGTTATGTTTCCTGTAAAAAGCCCTGGGATAGTCATAATCAAACAACAGATCCCTCGATTGCTAATAATTTAATGCAGGCTATTACGGGTACGCCCAATCTTTCAAAGTTTGCTGATCTGCTGGTTAAGAGCGGGTATGATAAAATAATAAGCTCATCAAAAACTTATACCGTTTGGGCTCCTACTGACCAGGCATTGGCAACACTTGATCCGGCTATTGTAAATGATCCTGTGAAACTTAGTTTGTTTGTTGGCAATCATATTTCAGATCTGTCCTATACAGCAGGCGGACCGGACCAAAGGTTAAAAATGCTTAATGGAAAGTATAATACATTTACAGCAACCAAATTTGATGTTGCAAATATTACGACTGCTAATCTATATGCCAATAACGGTATTTTGCACATCATCGATCAATTCATTCCACGAATAGATAATATTTGGGAATTAATAAATAATACAACTGCAGCGCCATTAATGAAGAGTCTTCTTCTGTCGCTAAACCGCATTGTATTCGATCCGACCAATGCTAAACAAACCGGCGTAAATCCTTTAACCGGGTTACCGGTTTATGACACAGCTTCAGGACTTGTAAACCGCAATGGTTTTTTAGATTCAGTTCAAAATGTGAGTGATGAGTCAAATCAATATACCATGATACTGCTGACAGATGCGGCTTACACAACAGAGTTCAATAAATTAAAGCCATGGTTTAAAACAAATAGTACAGATAGTACAAATCGTCTCACTGGATATTGGCTGGTTAAGGATCTTGCTTTTAGTGGCCTCATTAATATTACAAAGGATACAGTTTTAACTTCAAAAGACGGAGTGAAAGTACCCATTGTAAAAAGTGCAATCACTTCAACCATTAAAACCAGCAATGGAATTGTGTATGTAATGAATGCAGTCAATTTTAATCTGGCAGATAAATTTCCTTCCATTATTATAGAAGGTGAGAGCGCTAATTATGTTACAAACCCTGCTGACTTTGCACTAGACAGAACTGCTAATACTTACTATCGTTTCAAAAATAATCCTGTAACCGGTTTAAATTTTAATGATATATATCTCTTAAGTTATAACGCCGCTGCCTTTTGGATAAGGTATCCCGTTAAAGGTGTTAACTCTATGCGGTATAATGTTTTTTGGGTTGCTGTAAATGATGTACAAACTACACCGTTATGGTCGCAACGCTTAGGTATTGATAGTGTAAACAACGCTGCGAATTTACCATACATTACTGTTGCGTATAAAAATTACAGTGAGGTATCCCTTGGCCAGATTACGGTAAATAATTATCGCACGTTAAATTTATTTTTAATAGGGCCTGCTGTTGCGGCAAATACCAATACTAATTCGATGGTGCTGGATTATATAAAATTAGTTCCGGCATTTTAAATTGATCACTTAAACTTTGTTTATAAAAAATTCACATGCAAGGACGTATTAAATTATCGGTTGTTGGGATTGCTTTATTTACCTGCTCTTCTTTGTTTGCACAGGATAATAATTCTGACACAACAATTATTATTAAAACAAATCCATCCGCCAACACCCGGAATGCCGTTATGGTAACCGGTGTAATTAAAGACGCCGGTTCAGGTAAACCATTGGCAGCTATTAATGTTTCTGTTCCTGAATTTTCTGCAGTATTAACAGATGATAATGGAAAATTTTCAATAAAAGTGCCCGACTATAATTCAACCTTATTTATTAATGCTGAAGGTTTCCAGTCTAAAGAAGTTCCTTTACGCGGTTTAAAGAGCGTAACAGTTGCTTTATTTGAAGAGGCATATAATTCCATATATGATAATGTTACATTACCCTTTGGAGTACGTTCGCAAAATCAAACAGTTAATGCAATAGGCTCGGTAAATACAGGAGGCGCATGGACTCAACCCCTTGAAAGTCCTGATGCATACCTACAAGGTAAGGTAGCAGGCCTTCAATCTATAATCAGGTCAGGTACACCAAACCTTGGTGCTTATTTGCTGTTAAGAGGATACACTTCACTTTACGCCACTAACCAGCCATTGATTGTTGTTGACGGGTTGATCTATGACATTAATGATAATGGCTCATCTTTAATAGCTAACCATTATACAAATGCGCTGGCAGATATTGATGTAAAGGATATTGAAAATATCACTGTAATTAAAGATGCCGTATCTAATTATGGAACAAAGTCTGCAAATGGCGTTATCTTAATTACTACATCACATGCCAAACAACTGGCAACAAGAATTGATGCTGCAGTATTTGGAGGTGTAAACTTTGCTCCTGATAATCTGCCGGTAATGCAATCTTCAGATTACCGTGTTTATTTATCAGACGTTTTAAAATCCCGGGGTTGGTCAAATGCCCAGATACAGGCGCAGCCTTATATGAACGACGATCCTAAAAATCCTAACTATTATCGTTATCATAATAACACTGATTGGCAAAAAGAAGTTTTTAAAAATTCTTCTTCAAAAGAAATTTATTTAAAAGTTACGGGTGGTGATAATATTGCCAAGTATTCCATATCTATGGGATACTTAAAGAATGCAGGAGTAATTAAAAATACGGATCTTACAAAGTACAGCGTTCGCTTTAACAGTGATCTGAATTTGAGCAAAAGAATGACGGCTAACACCAATCTGTCTTATACTTATTACGAGCAAAATTCAAGTAACCAGGGTTTGGCAACAAAAACAAATCCTGTATATCTTAGCCTCATTAAAGCGCCATTCTTAAATACCAATGTGGTTTCAGATTCCGGTGCTGTTTCACCAAATTTTGCATTGGTTGATACACTAAATATTGGTAATCCTTCCGTGGCTGTAAATTCAATAAGGTCTAACAGTAAAGTTTACCGCTTTTTTGGTGGCATTAATTTTAAACTATCAGTAACTAAATCCATTAATATTTTTAGTCTTGTAGGCGTTACTGTTGATGAAGTACGGGAACAAACATTTATACCAAGAAAGGGAATTACAACAGACACTTTAAGCAATGCAATTGCAGAAAGCAGATTAGGAGGACAGAGCAAACGGCTTTTTAATTTATATAATGATACCTATATTGATTATAGTAAAAGCTTTAACCGTATTCATCATCTACAGGCACGGGCAGGAGTTAGATATATGCATAGCAGCGCTCAACAAAGTATCGCTTTAGGATTTAATTCTCCAACAGATGATTTTATCAGTGTAGGCACCGGGGTATCTCAATTGCGCAAAACAGCGGGTGATATCGGGAAATATACATGGGTTAATACTTATTTCGGAACTGATTATTCTTTATCCAATAAATATTTTCTTTCATTTAATATAGCTATGGATGGCTCATCAAGGTTCGGCTCTGAAGTATCAGGAGGAGGTATAAAATTGGGAGGAACTTCATGGGCAGTACTGCCTTCTGTTGGCGCTTCCTGGCTTGTATCTTCTGAAAATTTTATGGCTGGTTCAAACTTTATAGATCTGCTAAAGCTTAGGGCAAGTTATGGACTAACAGGTAATGATGACATCGGCAATTATACTGCTAAACAATTATATGTTTCGCAGAATCTGCTTGGCTTACAGGGATTGGTAAGGGGAAATATTGGTAATCCGGGTTTGCAATGGGAAGCAAATACAAAAGCGAATTTTGGCATTGATGCATCTTTCTTAAAAGAGCGGTTAAATATTAGTTTTGATGCTTATCAGAATACTACAAAAAAGATGATCGTTTATGAACCGCTTGCTACTATAACCGGATTTGATAATGTCGTTACCAACAGCGGCGCAATGAAAACATCGGGAGTGGAATTAAGCCTTAATGCAAGAGTGTTAAACAGCAAATCATTTAAGTGGGATTTGGGAATTAATATCTCACACTATAAAAATACTATCACTGCTTTACCAGGCAATAATAATGCGCTTTATACTTCCTTTGGCGGCGCCACTATTATTACACAGGTCGGTAGTTCGGCTAATCTTTTTTATGGTTATAAAACTAATGGTGTTTACGCATCTGATGCTGAAGCAGCGCAGGATAATTTGTCAGCAAAAAGTGCCGCTACAGGTAACTTACTGCCTTTTAAAGGTGGTGATGTAAAATTTATTGATGTAAACGGAGATCATGTTATTGATGACAATGACCGCCAGGTGATAGGTGATCCTAACCCAGATTTTTTCGGGGGATTCAGCAGTAAGATAACATGGAAAAGATTCTCTTTGGAAGCATTATTTACTTTTTCGCAAGGCAATCAAACATACAATGCTATACGTGCAGTATTAGAAAGCGAATCAAATACAAATAACCAACTCCTTAGTGTTGTTAACAGGTGGAGAGCTCCCGGACAGGTTACTAATGTTCCTAAAGCATCGTTTGGTGATCCTATGGGTAACAGCAGGTTCTCTGATCGATGGATAGAAGACGGATCTTTTCTGCGTATGAAAAGTGTATCCCTTAGTTACAACATACCTATGAAACCCAAATTTATTAAGTATTCAATATTTTATATCACAGCAAATAACCTGCTTACGTTTACAAAATATCTTGGCTACGATCCTGAGTTCCAGGCAGCAGAAAGCATCTTTGCACGGGGCATTGATGTAGCATTGGAGCCGCAGTTTAAATCTCTAACTGCTGGTATTCGTATCGGGTTATAAAAATTATTTAGAAAGATTAAAGAAATTATATATGAAATTCATTCTTCCAAAATTCAGTTCTTTTATGCTTGCTCTTTCAATGGGCAGCCTATTATTATTTTCCTGTAAAAAAACATTTGATATTAAACCGGAAACAACATTAGATCCTTCCCAGGTTTACAGAAATGTATTTGATGCAGATGCTGCTGTAATTGGTATTTATGGTAAGTTGATGAGCCTTGCTAAACAATATGTAATATTAAATGAGTTGCGTGCCGATTTAATGGAAGTAACGAATAATGCTGATGCCAATTTACGTGACATCAATACACACTCGGCAACAACAGATAATCCTTATGCTGACCCCCGTCCTTTTTATACTCTCATTAATGATTGCAATGATGTATTGAAGAACTTTAATATAATGCTGCAGGATAATAAATTTAAAGTTGATGAATACAATCCACGCTATTCTGATATTGGAGCACTGCGCTCATGGCTCTATCTTCAATTAGGCATTCACTTTGGAAGCGTTCCATACATAACGCAGCCAATAGAAAATATTAATGATCTGAAGGATCAGTCGCAATATCCTCTTATCCCTTTTAACCAGTTACTGGATTCTTTAATTTCTTTTACTGAAAGCCTGCCTTTTAAAAATCCATATCTGCCAGGTACCAGTCTCACAATAACAATAGATGCATCCAATACATCAAGGTTCTTTATTGAGAAAAATGCTTTTTTAGGCGATCTGCATTTATGGAAAGGAAATTATAATAAGGCTGCAACATATTACCGGGCGGTATTGGAGAGCACAGGTTATTTTAATGATAATGTACAAACTCCTGTCTCTTCACAGAACCTTAATCAGTTTAAAATTTCTGGTAACGCTGCCATCAATGTGGCCATGGCCATTTCTTCAAGCTATGTTCGTTATCATGAGAATGATATTGGTTCATATATTGATAACAACTCCGTTGGTTGGAGATCAATGTTTGCAAGGTCTCAGGATGCTGTTTGGAGGCAGGAATGGCTTTGGGAGTTGCCATTTAATTCTAACTTTTCTCCGACCAATCCTTTTATAGATCTTTTTTCAAATATCGGCGGTAGTTATCTTGTAAAGCCCTCACAGACTGCCATTAATAATTGGAACAGTGAAACCCAGGCTAATGGACACATTAGCGGAAGTGGTGTTACTGTGCCCGGTACTCCTTATGATGGAAGAGGTTTTGTTACCTGGAGAACTTTAAATGGACAGCCTGTAATTGTTAAGTATTTATATAATTATTTAAGTGAGAATAACCTGTTGCAACCGCTGAACTTATTAGCTAAAAACGGGCAATGGTTTTTAAACAGGGCAACTGCTGTTCACCTTCGTTTTGCTGAAGCTGCTAACAGAGATGGAAGACACAGGCTGTCCTTAGCACTTTTAAATAACGGTATTGCAAATGGATATCCATTACCTACAGGAGTTACTGACCCTACAAATTATAATCAAACCAATGATGTTCCGCCTTATGACTTCGATGCAAGATCAGGAACATTTTTAGGTGTTACTTTTCATGGTCTATGGACCCGCAACCAGGGCGTTCGCGGAGCAGCTTATTTATTCCCTGTAACGGTACCCGCAGGAAGTGACAGTACGCTAACCATAGAAAATGCTTTAATTAAGGAAAGTGCATTAGAACTGGCTTACGAAGGTTTCCGCTGGCCTGATTTAGTAAGAATCGCTTTGCGCAGAAATGATCCTTCGTTTCTTGCTGACAAAGTATATGATAAACTTTTAAAAGATGGCAATGCACAAGCCGACGCAGTCAGGGCTAAATTAATGGATCCAAAAAATTGGTATTTACCATTTAAATGGAAATAGTTATCCCGTATGTAAATATTAGTTTAAAAGATTACAATATTATTAATAAATAGTTACAAAAGACAGGGATAATCTACCTGTCTTTTTTTGTTAAGCAATTTTAGTTATGCCTGTAAGCAATTTTATCAACATCAGTAAAATATTATTATTTTCTTTTATCATTTTTTGCAATTCAGCGTCGGCGCAAAACCCCGCAGGTAATGATGTAACCACCCCACTCCATGCTTTGCAGCCCAAATATGCAGTGCCTTATGGCACGCCGGATATCCGACAGGTAAAATTTTTATTAGACAGGGTTTATAATTATTTAGATTCAGTTACACCTGCAAAATTTGTTGACCGCCGCTCAGGAAAAATTATAACCGATCTGAGTTCTATTGATACAAATACAATTTTAAAACAAGGCGATTACCGGCTAACCAGTTATGAATGGGGTGTAACATATTCCGGTATGTTAAGGGTTGGAGAAATTACCGGTGATAAAAAATTTACAAACTATACAGTTGATCGTGTAAACTTTCTATCAAACTCAATTCCTTCTTTTAAATTATTATTTGATAAATATCCTCACTCACCCAATGCGCTGAGACAACCAATTAATCCTCTTGCCTTGGATGATGCCGGCGCTATGTGTGCGGCTTTCATCAAAACATTACGAGCCACCAACAAATCAAACCTGCGACCCATAGTTGATAATTATATCAATTATATTTCTTCAAAACAATACAGGTTAAGCGATGGAACGCTGGCAAGAAATCGTCCAATTAAAAATACGCTTTGGTTAGATGATTTGTATATGAGTGTTCCGGCTCTTGCACAAATGGGAAAACTAACCGGTAATAAAAAATATTATTATGATGCCGTAAAACAGGTTCTTCAATTTTCTAAACGGATGTTTAATAAAGAAATAGGATTGTATATGCATGGATGGGTACAGGAAATGCCTGTTCACCCTGAGTTTCATTGGGCTCGTGCAAATGGATGGGCGTTAATGGCAATGACTGAATTATTGGATGTATTGCCTGAAGATCATGCAAGAAGAAAAGCAGTGATGAAACAATTTAATGCCCAAATAAAGGGACTTGCATCTTATCAATCCGGACAGGGATTCTGGCATCAATTGCTTGATAAGAACGACAGCTATTTAGAAACTTCGGCTACTGCAATTTATTGTTATTGCATTGCACATGCTATCAATAAAAAATGGATTAATGCAAAAGCCTACGCTCCTATGTGCATACTTGCATGGAATGCTGTATCAACAAAAATAAATGATAAAGGGCAAGTGGATGGAACCTGCGTAGGCACAGGAATGGCTTTCGATCCTGCATTTTATTATTACCGGCCAGTAAATTTATTTGCAGCACACAGCTATGGCCCGGTGCTGTTAGCAGGCGCAGAGATCATAAGCTTACTTAAAAATTTTGAATTCGGAATGCTCGATAGTTCACTTCAATTAATAAAGCCAATAAATGATTAGCATGTAAAAATTCAAAAATGAAAAAAATAAAAATCTGCATTTTTCTTATTTTACTTTTTCTGTGTCCTTTTGTTTCTACTGCACAATATCCGGGGCAATATAAGGAAAAGATAAAAATGCCGTTGCAAACATCTTTAAAAGTATATAGTTTCGATTTACAGGATGTGAGATTATTGGACAGCCGCTTTAAAGAAAATATGGATCGCAATGGAAAGTGGCTACTTTCAATGGACATCAACAGGCTGCTTCACAGTTTCAGAATAAATGCGGGTATAAAAACCAATGCAACTGCTTTGGGGGGTTGGGAAGAACTGGATGGCGAATTGCGTGGACATACTATCGGCCATGTGTTATCAGGCTTGGCATTGATGTATGCATCTACCGGAGACATAGCTTATAAAAATAAGGGAGATAGTTTAGTAACAGCATTGGCAGAATGCCAGAAAATACTTAATCAGGATGGTTACCTAAGTGCCTTTCCTCAAAATTTTATTGACAGGGTTATAGCTGGTACAGATGTTTGGGCGCCCTGGTACACCTTGCATAAAATTTTTGCCGGAATGATTGACATGTATTTATATGCAGATAATGCAGAGGCATTAGATGTGGTAAATAAAATGTCTTCATGGGCTTATAAAAAACTTTCTACTCTTACCCCTGAACAATTAGCAGTAATGCATAAAACAGAATTTGGCGGGATGATAGAAGCCTTTTATAATCTTTATTCAATCACAGGGAATAAAAATGATTTGAAACTTGCAGATATGTTTTATCATCATGCAGTATTAGACCCGCTTGCTCAGCAGCAGGATAAACTGAACAGGTTGCATGCTAATACACAATTTCCTAAGATTATTGGCGAAGCCCGCGGATATGAATTAACAGGTAATGAAAATCAAAAAACAATTGCATCTTTTTTTTGGCAAACGGTTATTAATAATCATACCTATGCAACCGGTGGTAATAGTGATAACGAACATTTTTCCGAGCCTGGAAAATTATCGCAACACATGAGTGTTCGCACCACTGAATCATGCAATACTTATAATATGCTTAAGCTAACAAAGCATTTATTTAGCTGGTATGCAGATGCAAAATATGCTGATTATTACGAACAGGCATTATACAATCATATACTTGGTTCGCAGGATCCTGAAACAGGAATGGTTTGTTACTTCATGCCTTTTAAACCCGGATCATTTAAAGTGTATAGTACACCACTTAATTCGTTTTGGTGTTGTGTAGGTACAGGATTTGAAAATCATGCAAAATATTCCGAAGCAATTTATTTTCATGATGATAAAGGCTTATACGTTAACTTATTTATCCCTTCGGAATTAAACTGGAAACAAAAAGGTATTAAAATAACACAGGTAACCAATTATCCTGAAGAACCAAAGACAATATTACATATTGAGACAAATCATGTAGTGGATATGCCTGTTTATATTCGTTATCCATCATGGGCTGTTTCAGGAGCATCAGTAAAAATAAATGGTAAAAATATTTCAGTAAATCAAAAGCCTGGCAGTTATATTGTTTTAAACAGGAAGTGGAAAAATGATGATAAGATAGAAATTACTTATCCTATGTCTTTACATTTAATTGCTACACCCGATAATCCAAAAAAAGCTGCAATTGCTTATGGCCCGGTAGTGTTAGCCGGTGCAATGGGAACAGAAGGAATTAATGATCCTGCTCCTTTTGCAAAAGATCAAAATGATCTAAATAAATATCCAATTCCTTCTGATATTTCTGCACAGTTAAATACCAATGGTGGTAACATTACAGACTGGATTAAGCCTGTGGCAAATCAACCTTTGCTTTTTACAACTGTAAAAGGTATAAATTCTAAAGAGATAACTTTGAAACCTTATTACGCAATAAGTCGTGAACGATATGTGATATATTGGGATTTGAAATAAACATATTAGCTGCTGTTCCGATCATAAAAAATTAAATTCATATAATGAAACGATTGCTATTTCTGCTGCTCATTGCGCAATCATCTTTTGCACAACAAAAAACATTAGTGCTTTGGTACAGTCAGCCGGCAAAAGATTGGAACGAAGCATTACCGATTGGAAACGGAAGATTAGGCGCAATGATCTTTGGAAGAGCGGGCGATGAATTGATACAATTAAATGAACAAACGCTGTGGACTGGCGGTCCCGTAAATCCCAATCCAAACCCTGATGCGCCAAAATATTTGCAGCCTGTACGGAATGCATTGTTTAAAGACAGCATAGGACAAGCTGTAAAATTATTGCGCAAAATGCAGGGGCCAAACACTGAAATGTATCAGCCATTAGGTGATATAATTTTAAAGCAACAATTGAATGGCGAAGTTTCAAACTACTACCGTGATCTTAATATTTCTAACGCTACGGCAACAACACGTTTTACAGTAAATGGTGTTGAGTACACAAGAGAAATGTTTTCCTCAGCGCCTGACCAGGTAATTATCATTCGGCTGAAAGCCAGTCAGCTAAAGGCTTTGAGCTTTAGCGTTGGTGTTAATCATGAATTGAAATTTAGCAGGATGATTACAAGTGATAATGAACTTGTATTAAAAGGTAAAGCAAGAATTACCAATGATGAAAGAAGAAATCCCAAGCCCTTTATTTACGAAGATAGTCTTCACCAGGATGGAATGCGTTTTCAATTCAGGATAAAAGCAGTTACAAAAGATGGTGTGGTTAGCCATACCGATAGCATACTTACAATCTCTAATGCAACAGAAGTTCTGTTGTATGTTTCTGCAGCAACAAGCTATAACGGCTTTGATAAATATCCTGATAAAGATGGAAAAGATGAAGAGAAAATTGCAAAACAATTTTTACAGGCTTCTTTAAAAAAAGATTACAAACAATTACTTGATGCTCATGTAAAAGATTATCAAAAATATTTTAACAGAGTGGTGTTGTCATTAACTGATAAATCTGCAGATGATCAGCCCACTGATAAGCGTTTGACTGATTATAGAACAACAGGAAATGATCGGGGCCTGGAAGAATTGTATTTCCAGTTTGGCCGTTATCTTTTGATCTCAAGCTCAAGGCCGGGCGGTATTCCGGCAAATCTGCAGGGCATTTGGAATAAAGAAATTCGTCCTTCATGGCGCAGCAATTACACAACCAACATCAATGTAGAAATGAATTACTGGCCCGCAGAAATGTGTAATCTTTCTGAAATAACTGAGCCATTAATTCAGCAAATAAAAAGATGGGCAGTGAACGGAAAAGCAACTGCAAAAAATTATTATAACATGCGTGGCTGGGCTGTGCATCACAATTCTGATATGTGGGCACAAACCAATCCTGTTGGTGAAGGTGGCGGTGATCCAAAATGGGCAAACTGGGCTTTGGGAAGTCCATGGCTTTCTCAGCATTTATATGAGCATTATCGTTTTACGTCAGACAAAAAATATCTGAAAGAAACTGCTTATCCTTTGATGAAAAGCGCTGCAGAATTTTGTCTTGACTGGCTGGTTGAAAAAGATGGAGTATTGATTACTGCTCCGTCTACATCACCCGAAAATGTTTATGTGTTGCCAAACGGAACAAAAGGCTCAGTAACCATTGCATCTGCAATGGATATGGAAATAATCTGGGATCTCTTCACCAACATAATTGAGGCCGATAGCATTTTAAATATTGATAAAGATTTTGCTGCATTACTAAAAGCAAAGCGTGCCAAATTGAGTCCTTTAAAAATTGGTAAAGCAGGAAATCTTATTGAGTGGTATGGTGACTGGAAAGATGAAGATCCGCAGCACCGCCATGTATCGCATTTGTTTGCATTGCATCCCGGCAGGGAAATATCACCATTGCTTGATCCAAAGTTTGCTGATGCCTGTCGTAAAACACTTGAAGTTCGGGGTGATGGCGGAACGGGTTGGAGCAAGGCATGGAAAATAAATTTTTGGGCACGCCTGCTTGATGGAGATCATGCCTACAAAATGTACCAGCAGTTGCTGGATAGCTCTACCATGAAAAATTTATTTGATTCGCATCCGCCTTTCCAGATAGATGGAAATTTTGGCGCTACTTCAGGCATTGCAGAAATGTTATTGCAAAGTCATTTAAACGAAATTCAGTTATTGCCGGCATTGCCATCCAAATGGAAAGATGGGCACGTACGAGGCTTGATAGCAAGAGGTGCATTTGAAGTGGAAATGTTCTGGAAAGATGGAAAGCTTACAAAAGCATTCATCACTTCTAAAGCTGGCAATATTTGTAAACTTCGTACTAATCAAAATAGTGCAGTTAAAGATATAAAAACTACCAACACAACCGCTCAGTTAAACAATCAAACGCAATACATTACATCATTTGCAACAGTTGCAGGTAAAACGTACGAGGTTGTAATAAAGTAATTTAATGAGATCATTAGTTTGCATAACACCGGGAGAATTTGAATACAAAGAAGTTGAAATACCTTCTTCAAAAGCAGGGCATTCATTACTCAGGATTAGCCGCATAGGCATTTGCGGAACTGACCTGCATGCCTTTGAGGGAACTCAGCCTTTTTTTAATTATCCAAGAATATTAGGGCATGAATTGGCTGCCGAATATGTATCAGGTGATGCAGAAGGATTTGAGCCAGGTGAAAGGATAACATTCAGCCCATATTTTTATTGCGGTAAATGTATTGCCTGCAGATCAGGAAAAGAGAATTGCTGCAGCAACATAAATGTTTGTGGTGTTCATGTAGATGGTGGAATGGCAGATTATCTTTCTGTGCCTTCTTACTCTCTGATACACGGGCAAGGTTTAAGCTTTGATGAATTGGCATTGGTAGAGCCTTTGGCTATTGGTGCACATGGTATTCGCCGTGCTGGAGTTATGCCTGACGAATTTGTTTTAGTTGTAGGTGCAGGCCCAATTGGTCTTGGAACTATGGAATTTGCACGAATAGCTGGTGGTAAAGTAATTGCTTTGGATATAAATGATATACGCTTACAATTTTGTAAAGACAAACTAAAGGTTGCGCACACAGTTAATGCATTTTCACCCAACGTTACAGAACAACTGAAAGAAATTACAAATGGTGATATGCCAACAATAGTGATAGATGCGACGGGAAGTTTAAAAGCTATCAATACTGCATTTCAATACATGTCACACGGAGCAAGATATGTAATGATCGGTTTGCAGAAAGGTGATATTTGCTTCAGCCATCCTAAGTTTCATAAAAGAGAGGCAACATTAATGAGCAGCCGCAATGCTAACCGAATAGACTTTGAGCATGTGGTTGATTCAATGAAAAAGGAATACGTTGATCCTACAACTTATATAACGCATCGTGTTGCTTTTGAAAAAGTCAAATCTGAATTTGAAAGCTGGCTTAATCCTGCAACAGGCGTAATAAAAGCTATGGTAGAATTATAAGAGCAGAATAAAAAAAATTGAATAATATCAACTCTTAATTAAAAAATATGAAAATAAAAGAACGCATTCTTTTAGCAGTTATCACTCATGTTGTTTTATTTGGAAACGGTTGTATTGCTCAAAAAATCGCAAAAGGAACAAATACTTCATTCAAGTTTGATTTTGGTTCGGGCAAAACTGCTTTAGGTTATACAGCAGTAAGCGCAGCCAGCATATATAGTGATGAAGCAGGCTTTGGTTTTGAAAAAGGAGCGGCTGTTACTGATGTTAAGCGAAGTGGTAAAGATGCTCTGAGTGATGCATTTGTTACAAGTACTAAACCATTTTATTT
>OLLO01000114.1_pt1 | contig 22990 bp, 21 predicted proteins | sample 1604551 | NCBI WGS metagenome assembly OLLO01 (sample SAMEA104055720, study PRJEB20765) | soil metagenome | biome: Arctic tundra; feature: Polygonal ground; material: soil | place: USA | collected 2011-09 | depth 0-0.5 m
TACCAATTGAAGTTATTATAGAAAACAAAGAAGCTTGCCAGCGATATTCAGGCGTTAGCATAAGCAATATAAAAGTTGCGGAAAGCCCTAAATGGCTGCAACAAAAATTAAAAAGTATTGGTGTTCGTCCAATAAATAATATAGTTGATATCACTAATTATATTCTGCATGAAACCGGGCAACCTTTACATGCTTTTGATGCTGATAAAATAAAAGGCAACCTGCCTGCCGGACAGGCAGGTAAAATAATTGTAAAAAATCTTGCAGAGGGAACAGCCTTTATAACATTAGATGAAAAAGAAAGAAAGCTAAATATCGCAGATCTTATGATATGCAATGGAGATGAAGAACCTATGTGTTTCGGTGGTGTTTTCGGTGGAATTAAGAGTAGCGTGAAAGAAACTACAAAAAATATTTTTTTAGAGAGCGCCTGGTTTGAACCAAAATCTATAAGAAGAACTTCTTTGCTGCATAATTTAAGAACCGATGCCTCAAACCGTTTTGAGAAAGGTGTTGATATAAGCAATACAGTTAATGTTCTTAAAAGAGCGGCAATTATGATAAAAGAATTAGCAGGCGGAGAAATAGCATCGGACGTTGTTGATGTTTATCCAAGCCCGAAAGAAAAAACAGAAGTTGTTTTAAGAAATCATTACCTGAAAAAAATAAGCGGAAAAAATTATCATCCTGATACAATAAAAAATATTTTACAAAGCCTGGATTTTGAGATATTGAAAGAAGGATTGGATGACCTTCGCATCGCAGTGCCATTTAGTAAACCGGATATTACTTTGCCGGCGGATATTATTGAAGAAATAATGAGGATTGATGGATATGATAATGTTGAAATTCCATCAGCGATAACAATTTCACCGGCTGTGGAAACCGCAGGATTTGAATTTGCATACAAAGAAAAAATTGCCAATTATTTAATAGGACTTGGATTTTCAGAAATACTTACCAACTCAATAACTAACAGTGCATATTATAAAGAAGAGGTTTTACATTCAACAATAAAGCTTCTAAATAATTTAAGCGTAGCGTTGGATGTTATGCGACCTGCTCTTTTAGAAACAGGATTGGAATGTGTGGCACATAATATCAATCACAAAAACAATGACCTGCTGTTATTTGAATTTGGAAAAGCTTATTCAACTTCAGGTATAGGCAATTACAATGAAGAAGAACATTTATGTTTATATGCTTCCGGAAATAAAAATCAACTTGGCTGGAGGGGCAAAGAAACCAAAGCAGACATTTATTTTGTAAAAGGCGTTTGCGAAAAATTATTTCAGTCATCAGAAGTTGATAATATAAGTTTTAAAATTTCTGATTCTTCTCTCAATGCTTTTGTTAACGATGAATTAGTTGCACAAATAAATACTGTAGATAAAAACAAACTTGAACAATTCTCTATAAAACAACCTGTTTTTTTTGCTGATATAATTTGGGGAAAATTAACAGGATTCGCTAAGAAAGTAAAAATTGAATTTTCAGAAATATCAAAATATCCGGAAGTACAAAGAGATATATCGATGATAGTGAATAAAAATATTTCTTATGAAAATGTGGAAAGCTTAATTAAGTCTTTAAACATTTCTAAACTGGTTAACATTAAATTGTTTGATATTTTTGAAAGCGAAAAATTAGGACAGGATAAAAGATCTCTTGCAGTTAGTTTTACTTTTTCTGACAAAGAAAAAACACTTACTGATAAAGAGATTGATGCAATGATGAATAAAATAATTGTATCTTATGAAAAAGAATTAGGCGCAGAAATAAGAAAAGCCTCTTAATGAATAATCTTGAAGCACATATCAAATTAATTAATGAAAAACTTCAGCAGTTATTAAAAAAACATGTTGCCTTAAAAAAAGAAAATGACAATTTAAATGATGAGGTAAAAAAACTCAGGCAAAAAGAAGAGGATTATAAATCTACATTATACGAACTTGATCAAAAAGTAAATATTTTAAAAGCTGCCTCCGGGCAAATGACCGAAGCTGATCAAAAAGAATTTGAAAAGCGAATTAACCAATATATAAAAGAGATTGATAAATGCATTGGATTGCTAAGTGATTAGTTATGGCAGAAGAACTCATACCAATAAATATTTTAATCGGCGACAGAACCTATCGCATAAAAAGTCTGTCTAAAGACGAAGAAATAATCCGGAAGACCTTAAAAATAATTAACGATAAAATAATTGAATTTAAAACCCAGTTTGCCGGAAAGGATATGCAGGATTACATTGCAATGGTATTAATATGGTATGCCACACAAGCCGCATCTACAGGAAATAACCAGCAACTGGAAAGCGAATTTGAAAAAATACTATCGGGTATAGAGCATCAAATAGATAAGGTTCTATAATACCTATCTTTAGATTGTCCATTAATTTCCACAGTTTTTATTTATCTTCGTTTTATCACGATTCTCATTTGAGTATAAGTGGATTAAGTAGTAAAAGATTATGAACCGTTTTAAAACATTAATTATCAATGACACAAATACTTCCAATAATAATTGGTGCCGCCGCATTAATAATAGGTATTCTACTGGGTAAATTCATCTTTGCAAAAAACACAAAAAAACAGGTAGAAGAAGCAGAGCAACAGGCACAAAAAATTATTTCCGACACAAAAAAACAGGCTGAAACATTAAAAAAAGAAAAACTGCTGGAAGCCAGAGAAACGTTTGTTCAATTAAAGGCTGACCATGATAAAGAAGTGTTTCAACGCAACCAAAAATTGAGTGAAGCTGAGAACCGTCTTAAACAAAAAGAGCAATCAGTAAATCAAAAAGATCAGAGTATTGCCAAAATCATTAAAGATAATGAGGTTATAAAAGAAAATCTTACCCGCCAGCTTGAAGTGGTAAATATTAAGCGAACTGAACTTGAAAAGCACCAGGAAGAACACATCCGCAGACTTGAAAAAGTTGCAGGTCTTTCTGCTGAAGAAGCAAAGACACAATTAATAGAAAGCCTGAAACAGGAAGCACATTCTCAGGCGCTTATTATACAGCAGGAAATTATTGATGATGCAAAACTCAGGGCAAATAAAGAAGCCAGAAAATTAATTATTCAAACCATACAACGCACAGCGGCGGAGCAGGCAATTGAAAATGCTATAACTGTTTTTAATCTTGAAAGCGATGAAATAAAAGGCTCTATCATTGGCAGGGAAGGAAGAAATATTCGTGCTATAGAAGCCGCTACAGGCGTAGACCTTATTGTGGATGACACTCCTGAAGCAATTATTCTTTCTTCATTTGATCCCTTACGCCGTGAGATTGCAAGACTTTCTTTACAACGTTTAGTAGCTGATGGACGTATTCATCCTGCACGCATTGAAGAAGTGGTGGAAAAAACACGTAAACAATTAGAAGATCAAATTATAGAGATTGGCGAACGCACTGTAATTGAATTAGGCATTCATGGCTTGCATAAAGAACTGGTTCGTATAGTTGGTAAGATGCGTTTCCGCTCTTCTTACGGTCAAAACTTATTAATGCACAGTCGTGAGGTAGCAAATCTTTGCGGAATAATGGCGGCTGAACTTGGCATGAATGCGAAACTCGCCAAACGTGCAGGTCTTTTACATGATATAGGCAAAGTGCCAGATGAAGAAACAGAATTAAGCCATGCTTTACTTGGAATGAAACTGGCGGAAAAATATGGTGAAAATCCTGCGGTTTGCAATGCCATTGGCGCTCACCACGATGAAGTGGAAATGGAATATGTTATCTCCCCCATTGTTCAGGCATGTGACTCCATGAGTGGTGCAAGACCAGGTGCACGCCGGGAAATAATGCAGCAATACCTGCAACGTATCAAGGATCTTGAAAATCTTGCATTAGTTTATCCTGGCGTTGAAAAAGCTTACGCCATTCAGGCTGGTCGTGAATTGAGGGTAATTGTTGAAGCAGATAAAGTATCAGATGGTGATAGTGACAAACTAAGTTTTGAGATAGCCCAGAAAATTCAAACTGAAATGACTTATCCGGGGCAAATAAAGGTTACAGTAATAAGAGAAAAGAGAGCTATAAACATAGCGAGATAATAAACTTTTCCTTACCTTTGCACCCTTAAAATTAAAGTCATGAATGCCATAGCGTTTGTACACGAACAATTAACTGTAAAGAAAGAACTGCCAAAATTTAAAGCCGGTGATAATATTACGGTTAACTATAAAATTCAGGAAGGCAATAAAGAGCGTATCCAGAGTTTTAAAGGGGATGTTATTAAACGCCAGGGCGAAGGTGGTACAGCAACATTCACTGTCCGCAAAATAAGCGATGGTATTGGCGTTGAGCGTTTATTTCCATTGTATTCCCCTAATATTGATAGCATTCAATTGCACAAAGTTGGTAAAGTACGCCGTGCTAAATTGTATTTTTTGCGTGAAAGAAGCGGCAAAAGTGCCCGTATTAGAGAAAAGCGATTGAAATAATATCTTAATAGATTTATAATGTTTAACCGGAAGCTATGAGCTTTCGGTTTTTTATTTAATATTGAGCTTCATTTTTCAACAAACTATTTATTTACCTCTGTCATATTATTAAGATGAAAAAAATATTAGTTATTGCTCTGTTCTCAGCATTAATCTTAGGAAGTTGTGCCGGGGGCTAACCACCTATGAAGCTGCCAGTGGTAAACAGAAATGCCGCAGATTATACATTAAATAAATAAAAAATTATACATCTGATCTTTATATTATTTCGTAAATAATTAAATGATGGGCATTTTAGCAGGTTTATGAATAGCTTATCTAAATAATGTATCTTTGAACTTCTAATTTTAAAATTATGTTACTTACTTTTTTAAACACTTATTTTCTTCTTTCAATGCCGGGCGGCTCAGAATGGATATTAATACTTTTAGTTGTTTTATTATTTTTTGGAGGTAAAAAAATTCCTGATCTTATGAGAGGCATCGGACGCGGCGTTCGTGAATTTAATGATGCCAAAACAAATGTAAAAAATGAGATTGAAGCCGGCATGAATGAGAAGGAAAAAAAAGAGCAGGACGCTGAACTTGAATTAAAACAGGCGCAGGAAAGATTATTGCAGGCTCAGGCAAAAGTACAGCAGGCGCAACAGGCGCAGCAAACGCAATATCAAACTGAATTGCCCAAATAATTATTTTTTTTAAAAATAGATCCGGCTGAAGTGTTCGATATCCATATGGATTTTCCTGCGCTTCAGCCGATTTTTATTAATTAGTATCTGATAAATTGTATCAAAGCAAAACTATACAACAATACCAGCAAGAACTTGCAAACGATAAAAATGGTTGTGAGAATGCTGTAAAATATTTTCTTAATAAGATCAGGGATTTTAAACACCTTAATGCTTTTATTGAAGTGTATACAGAAGAAAGTATTCAAAGAGCAAAGGCTTTAGATACAAAAAGAAATAACGGAGAATCCTTAGGAAAACTTCACGGAGTTATTGTTGCACTTAAAGATGTTATCTGTAATAAAGATCATAAGATAAGTGCTGCATCAAATATTTTAAAAGACTTTACCTCTGTTTATAGTTCAACTGCAGTTGAAAAATTATTGGCAGAAGATGCTATAATTATAGGCAATTGCAATTGTGATGAATTCGCAATGGGCAGTACAAATGAAAATTCTGCTTATGGAAAGGTCTTAAACGCATTAGATGAAACAAAGGTCCCGGGCGGCTCTTCAGGTGGCTCTGCAGTAGCTGTACAGGCTGTTTTGTGTATGATAAGTCTGGGAAGTGATACAGGAGGTTCCGTAAGGCAACCGGCAGATTTTTGCGGAATAATCGGCTTGAAACCTACTTATGGCAGAGTTTCCAGGCATGGATTAATTGCCTACGCTTCCTCTTTTGACCAGATCGGAATTTTTGGAAATAATATAGAAGATGTGGCTTTAGTATTAGAAGTTATTTCGGGAGAAGATGACTATGATAGCACGGTTTCCAATAAAAAATTAGAAAAATTTAGTTCTTCAACTGATAATAATCTAAGATGTAAATTTGCTTATTTTAAAAATGCTTTGGATCATCCTTCTCTTGATCCTGAAATAAAAAATAGCATAGAAGACCTTATTAAAAAATTAAGAGCAGATGGGTATGAAGTAAAGGGAATTGATTTTGAATTGTTGGATTATATAGTGCCTGCTTATTATGTTTTAGCCACTGCAGAAGCATCAAGCAATTTATCCCGATACGATGGTGTACGTTTTGGCTATAGAGAAGGAAATCCAGATATCAATCTTACAGATATGTATACTAAAGCTCGTACAAAAGGTTTTGGAAAGGAAGTGAAACGCAGAATAATGTTAGGGACTTTTGTTTTAAGCTCAGGTTATTATGAAGCATATTTTACTAAAGCTCAACAGGTTAGAAGGCTATTGGTTGACCAAACAAAAAAGATCTTCAAAGATTTTGATGCCATCCTTATACCAACAGTACCTGCTACTGCGTTAAATATTGGCACAATGGAAAAAGATCCGGTAGCAACGTATTTGGCTGATATTTATACCGTATTTGCCAATCTTACCGGCATTCCGGCAATTTCTCTGCCGTTATTTAAACACTTTAATAACATGCCTTTTGGCGTTCAGATTATGTCAGATAAGTACAATGAAGTAACTTTGCTGCAAATTTCAAACAGGCTATTAAAGGATTATAAAACGGCATGAAAAGATTTCTATCCATATCTTTCTTTTTAATTGTATTACAATACAGTTCTTCTGCAAAAAATTTTGGGGATAAAAATCCTTTGCAAAAATCTTTAACAGATACGATAGTAAAATCAGCTGATTCGGAAGATGAAGCAATTGATGAAATATTAAAATCCAGGGAACTTCCTAAAAAAGAAAAGATCCAATACCTGAGCCAGGAAACTAAATATGGCTTTAAGAATCTTTTTAAAAATTATTCCTACAATTCAACAATGCCTTATTCGTCCCAGGTAAATCCTTATGCTGAAAGTTATATGCAGGATTATTTACAGGCGCATGGAAGTTATCTGCAAAAATTAAAAAGCACAGCATCTTTAAAATTTAATTTTATTGATAATATTCTTACTCAATATGGCTTACCCAAAGAATTAAAATACCTGGCTGTTATTGAAAGTAATTTAAATTCAAACGCTACATCGTGGGTAGGTGCCCGTGGCCCCTGGCAGTTTATGAGCTATACTGCAAAAGATTATGGATTACAGGTAAATGGATTTATTGACGAAAGAACAGATTATTTTAAAAGCACCAATGCTGCAGCAAGATATTTGCTCACTTTATATAAAGATCTAAAAGATTGGTTGCTTGTAATTGCAGCCTATAACGGTGGTCCTGCAAGAGTTTACAGTGCTATCAGGCAAAGCGGATCAAGAAATTTTTGGGCTTTACAATATTATTTGCCGGAAGAATCCCGCAATCATGTAAAGAAATTTATTGCCACGCATTATATTATGGAAGCTGGTGATAACACCACTTCCGGTAATATGGATTATTCAACATTAAGAGCTGGCAATAATGTATTTAAATCTACTGTTTCGCAGGAAGATGCTAATAATTCTGAAGTACTGAATATTTCCGGAAAATATAATTCAGTAATTATTGCGAAAAATCTTTCTATGGATATCATAGAATTTAATCGTTTAAATCCGGGCTTTGATATGGTAATGTCTTCCGGTGAAGGATTCGACCTTAGATTACCTTCTGATAAAATGGATCTTTTTGTAGCCAATAAATATCCTATTCTTAATGAATGTGTGCATGTTTTATTGAATACAGTTAATACCGAAACTAAAACGGTTTATCCTGATCAGAAAATGTTCAAAAAGAAAAAATAATCATTTCAGTACTTTTTTCATCGCTTCTATTTTTACCAAACATTCTTCATATTCTTTTTCTGCATCACTGTAAAAGGTAATTGCCGAACCTGCCTGCATACTTACATATTTATTGGTTGAATTATAAAGTATACTCCGTATCACTACATTAAAATCAAAACCTGCCTGTCCGGCAGGCAGGTCTCCTTCAGGCGTTATGTATCCAATTGCACCTGAAAATAAACCACGCTTTGTTTTTTCATACTTCTCTATCAAATGCATTACACTTTTTTTAGGAACACCAGTCATAGAACCCATGGGAAAGGTGGCTTTTAAAATATCAGAAAGGCTGGCATGTTTATCAATTGTTCCGCATACAGTTGAGATCATTTGATGAACCTGCGGAAATGTATAAAGCCCAAAAAGCTCTTCCACTTTAACCGATCCTTCTATACATACTTTACTAAGATCATTACGCACTAAATCTACCACCATTACATTTTCCGAGATCTCTTTTTTGTTCCGGGATAATTTCTTTTTATTTCTTTCATCTTCTTTTACATTATTTAAATTTCTTTTAGATGTTCCTTTTATTGGCTGGGAAAATATTTTATTGCCAAGCTTCTTTAAAAATCTTTCCGGACTGGAGCACACTAAAAATTTATCATTAAGCTTATAAAATCCGGCAAAAGGATTTGGAGAAAGCCGGCTAAGTTTTAAATAAATATCTAAGGGATCGATTTCGCAATTTCCGGCATAAAATTCCTGGCAAAAATTTATTTCATAACAATCTCCGCGAAGAATATGCTGCTGAATATGCTTAACAGCGCTTAAATATTCTTCTTTAGAAAATCTGCTTTTTATTTTCTGAGGTTTAGATCGTATGGGTAAAGAGCTTGCAGATGTTGAAAGAATTGCATTAAAAATAACATCAGCGTCTTTATCAATAACACCAATCTCTAACTTATTTTCTTTTAGAATTAAAATAATTTGTGGTACAAAAAAGAACAGATCTGGGAATTGGATACCATCAAAATTTTTAGAAGATAAATTCTCGATCTCATTTTTAAGATCATAGCCAAGATGACCGAATATCCAATCCTGCTCCTCCTGAACAAATTCTTGTAAACCTTCAAAAGCATTACCAGGTGTAGATTGCAGCGTTTTAACTGAGCCTGTTGCCAATAAACATTCGAATTGCGAATCGGAAAAATTATATTGATGATTATCAAGCAAACAAAAAATGTTGAACTGTTTTGCCCAATTCAACATTTTAGTTTTACACTCAATAAAATTATTTACCTGATAAGATGTAAACTTTCTATTCACTATTTTTTATCGCAAGAGGATGTGGATCAATTAAAAGTCATCATCCTCATCATCATCTACACCTCCTGTACCCTCATTAAAAAGGTCAAGCGTTTTAAAGTCATCATCAAGACCAAGATCATCATCATCGCCTTTACCTTTTTTTGAGGGTCCTGTTTTTATTTTTGATTTTGGAATATCAAATTCTTCAAAATCAGGATCGTAATCGTCATCATCCGCTTTTTCCCAATCATCTTCAACATCGTCTGCATCGTCATCATCGTCATCACCTCTTCCTTTTTTTGCTGATGGCTTTCCTTTTTTTAAAGGTTTCTCATCCATATCATCATCATCTTCGTCTGTTTCAGATTTTGAAGATGCCTTTTTCGAAGTAATATCATCGTCATCAGAAAAAGATTTTTTTGCTGAAGTCTTTTTATCCTTATCAAATTTTGATTTCATATTCAATGGGATTAATAATGTAAAATTTCTACGAGTTTTTCAATTAGCCAAAAATATTTAAATATTTTTTTTAAGATTTTAATTCAATACGGTTGCCAAGCCGCAATCATAATGCCACAATAAGCTGGTCACTCCCCGGACCATTGGAAATAAATTTTACAGGAATTTTTAAAGTTTCATTTAGGTAATTTATATACACTTTCATTTTAGAAGGTAACTCCTCAAAACTTTTTACTGCTGTTATATCTGTTTTCCATCCTTCAAAAGTTTGGTATACCGGTTCAACATTCATTCTCAACATCTGAAAAGGAATTTCATCAATTTCTTTATTATCTATTTTATACGAATTACATACCTGCAACGTATCCAAAGAATCTAAAATATCAGCCTTGGTCATAACCAATTGCGTTACCCCATTTATCATGCAGGCAAACTTTAAGGCAACAAGATCTATCCAGCCACAGCGGCGGGGACGGCCGGTAGTGCTTCCAAATTCATTACCGGTTTTTCTTAACAGCTCTCCTGTTTCATCATTTAATTCTGTAGGGAACGGACCACTGCCTACTCTGGTGCAATATGCCTTGGTAACACCCAGTATCTCTTTTATCTTTTGCGGAGCAACACCAAGCCCTGAACAAACACCTGCAGATATAGTATTGGAAGATGTAACATAGGGAAACGTGCCAAAATCAACATCCAGCATGCTTCCCTGCGCACCTTCGGCTAATACTTTTTTGCCTTGCTGAATTTTATTATTTATAAAATATTCTCCATTCACAATTTGCAGCTCTTTTAAAAATTCAAGGGCTTCAAAAAATTCTTCTTCCCAGGCAGAAATATCTTCATTAAAAGAAAAATTTTCTAAAAGCTTTTGATGCTTTAATCTTAACCGGATGTATTGTGTTGTAAAGCTTTTGTCAAGCACGTCACCAACCCGTAAACCGTTACGACCGGTCTTATCCATATAAGCAGGACTTATTCCTCTTAGAGTAGAGCCAATTTTTTCATTGCCTTTTGATGCTTCACTTGCTTTATCAAGTGCACGGTGGGTTGGTAATATCAGATGTGTCCGCTGACTGATGAAAAGATTTTTTCTATAATCAATTCCCATTGCTGCAACTGACTCACACTCTTTTTTTAAGATAACAGCGTCAAGAACAACACCATTGCCGATAAGGTTAATTTTATTTTCATGAAAAATTCCGGAAGGAATTTGATGCAGAACAATTTTTTTTCCATCTACATATAAAGTGTGGCCTGCATTTGGCCCACCCTGGAAACGGGCAATAACATCGTATCCCTTTGCAAAATAATCTACAATTTTTCCTTTGCCTTCATCGCCAAACTGTAAGCCGAGAATAACATCTACCATATGATTTCTGAATTCTTATTTGTTAAGTTTGGTAAAAATAAAATGAAAAAAAGTAAATGCAGTTTATATTTCTGCATTGTTTGGAAATGGTGGAAAAAAGAAGAGGCTGAATATTGGTATGCAGCACAAGTGAGTGCCAACGATGCTTAATAGTAACACAAAAGCTAAGTACAAACAAATACTACGCTACTTTTAAAATGCTCAATTTGCTAATACTAAATTTACGATTAGCATATTCCATAGTAAGATGGAAACTCTTTACTTTTTGAGATGGCAGTTCATACATGGCATCAGTGAGAATGCTTTCGCAAATACTGCGAAGCCCGCGGGCGCCCAATTTATATTCCATAGCTTTTTCAACCATAAAATCATAAACATCATTGTCTATAATAAGTTCTATTCCCTCTATCTCAAATAATCTTACATATTGCTTAATAAGAGAATTTTTAGGCTCGGTTAATATGCTGCGCAAAGTGATAGCATCCAGTGGATTTAAATATGTTATAACAGGCAATCTTCCAAGCAATTCAGGTATTAAACCAAATGCTTTAAGATCCTGTGCGTTTACAAATTGCAATAAATTTTTGCGCTGATATTCCTGCTGGTCTTTATTTACATTAAAGCCAATTGCATTGGTATTCATCCTGCGTGCAATCAACCTGTCAACTCCGTCAAACGCACCACCGCAAATAAATAAGATGTTGCTGGTGTTTAATTTTACCAGTTTTTGTTCAGGATGTTTTCTTCCGCCCTGTGGTGGCACCAATACATCTGTACCTTCCAAAAGTTTAAGTAACCCTTGCTGAACACCTTCGCCACTAACATCTCTTGTGATGCTTGGATTATCGCTTTTACGGGCAATCTTATCAATCTCATCAATATATACAATACCTTTTTCAGCAGCGGCAACATCATAGTTACAAACCTGTAATAAACGGCTAAGAATACTTTCTACATCTTCACCGACATAACCGGCTTCTGTGAAAACGGTAGCATCAACAATGGCAAACGGAACATTAAGCACCCTGGCTATTGTTTTAGCCAGTAAAGTTTTTCCGGTACCTGTTTCACCAACCATAATAATATTGCTCTTTTCAATCTCTACATCGTTATCAATTTTTTGATTCATCCGCTTGTAATGATTGTACACCGCCACAGCTAAAACTTTCTTTGCATCATCCTGGGCAATTACATATTCATCAAGGAATTTTTTTAATTCCATTGGCTTTTTAACTGAAAGCTTATAATTAGATGTAACTGCAGATTTATCCGGCTGATGTATCATTTCCTGCCCGATGATCTCCTGGGCATGCTCAACGCAATTCTCGCAAATATATCCTTCCTGACCTGCGATAAGAATTTTTACCTCATCACGGTTCCTGCCGCAAAATGAACAATGTAAAGTTTGTTGTTTAGCCATAAACCCTATCCCCTAAAGGAATTTATTTTTTAAAAGATTGTAAAAATACGAAATGGTTTGCTCTGGTACAAAGGAGAGACAAGATTTTAACTTATAACGATGCTTCCAAAATTCCCCTTTGGGGAGTAAAGGTTTTAGAATTTATCCATTATTCCATCTACAATGCCGTAGGTCATACTCTCATTTGCATCCATCCAGTAATCACGATCAAAATCTTCCATCACTTTATCGTAAGATTGTCCGCAATTTTCTGCCAATATTCTTGCGCCTAATTGTTTTGCTTTTAAAATTTGTATAGCCATTATTTCCAGGTCGGCACTAGTGCCTTGTCCGCCGCCGCTTGGCTGGTGTATCATTACTTCTCCATGAGGATAAATAAATCGCTTTCCTTTTTCGCCGCCACTTAATAAAATACTTCCCATACTTGCTGCTATGCCCATGCATACAGTACTTACAGGAGAGGAGATCATTTTCATGGTATCATAAATTACCATACCGCTTGTAATTACACCACCAGGTGAATTAATATAGAATGTTATCTCTTTTCCGGGGTCGGTAGCTTCTAAATATAAAAGACGGTTCGTAATATCTTTGGCGCTTTTATCATCCACAACTCCCCATAAAAAGATTTTTCTCTGCTCAATAAATTTTTTATCAAACATCATCCCTCCCATCATTTTTTCCATAGGATTTTCCGGAATCTCTTTTGGCTCTTCTTCTTCTTCCAATCTTATAAATTGTTTATCATAAAAATTCATACTTAAGGCTTTAATTTTTTTTCTTTTTTTGAATTGATCAATAAAACTTCATCTACCAAACCATAATCTTTTGCTTCCGGAGCTGTCATCCAGTAATCACGGTTGCAGTCTTTAGCAACTTTTTCTACGGTTTGCCCTGTATGAGTTGAAAGTACTTCATATAATTCCTGCTTTACTTTTCTTACTTCATTTACGGTTATCTCCACATCACTTGCCTGCCCCATTGCACCGGCACTTGGCTGATGCATCATGATACGTGCATGTTTTAATGCAGTACGTTTTCCCGGTGCGCCTGCAGCCATTAAAACTGCTGCCATACTTGCTGCCATACCTGTACAAATAGTAGCAATATCCGGACTTACAAATTGCATTGTGTCATACAAGCCAAGGCCTGCATATACACTGCCACCGGGAGAATTTATATAGAGCTGAATATCTCTTGTGCGGTCAGTACTTTCTAAAAATAATAGCTGGGCTGTAATAATATTTGCAACCTCATCAGATACAGGATACCCCAAAAAAATTATTCTGTCCATCATCAAACGGCTGTAAACATCCATTACAGCAATGTTCATTGGTCTTTCTTCAATGATATTCGGAGTAAGATTGGTTACATTATGTTGGATGTAATCATGCAAAGTATGGCTGCTGATACCCTGATGTTTTATGGCGAATTTTTCAAATTCTTTTCCCTGGTTCATATGTATAATTTAGTAGAAGAAATTTATATTGAATTGAAGTTCCCAAATATTGTACCCCTATCCCCTAAAGGGGTATACAAATAAATATATAATGATTTAATGACTAAATGGCTTATTGATTACCTGCCTACCGGACAGGCAGGCTGACAACTCACAACTCACAACTGACAGTTTTAATGATGGTGGTTGTGTTGCATGGCAGTTAGTTCTTCTGCAGAAACTTCTTTCTCCTCTGGCTTTACCTGTCCTTCTGCCCATGTAAATAATTTGTCGGTGATAAGTCTTCTATAACTGCTGTCAACCTGCTTTTTATCTTTCATCATCCTGTTAATATAACTTTCTATCCAGCTTGTATCTTCGTCCATTTTCATTTGCCCGAAGTATTGCAGAATTTCTTTCTCCATATTTTCTCTCAACTCTTCCTGCGTTACTTCTAAATTATTTTCTTTAATTATTTTATCGCTGATCAGCGTCCACTTTAATTGATTGGTAAATGATGGGAACTCTGCCTCAACTTCTTCCGGAGATTTTTCTTTTTCTCCACCTCTTTGCAGCCATCTTTTTAAAAAATTTTCGGGAAATTGTATTGGAGTATCTAACAGATTATGATAAATCTGATCGTGGAATTGCAAGCGGCTTTGTGCATCCCAATGCTTTTGAATTTCCTGTTTTAATTCGTCCCTGAATTCCTCTTCTGTTTTTATTTCTTTACCCGGAAAAACTTCTTTAAAAAATTCTTCATTCAATTCCCTTTTTTCAACTAACCCTACTTTGGTGATGGTCAATTTAAAATGTTTATCACCTGCAGATGCCTGCCCGACTGCGTCATTCAGGCGGGCATCATCTTTATTTAATCCTAAATCACCTGTGATCCATTCTCTTTCTTTCTCCTCAAATGCATTATTTAATTGCAGAACAATGCTGTCATCTTTCTTTTTACCCATTAATTGTTCACGAAAGGCAGGAGTAAAATATTTAACCAATAAAGAATTATCTTTTGAAATGCCACCCTGCACTGGATTTCCTTCTGCGTCAGCTTCCACAAAATTTACATTAAGCACATTGTCTTCTGAGGTAACAGTTTCCGGCTCAAGCATTTTGCCATGACGATTTTGTAACCGTTCTATTTCTTCATTGATCATTTCATCTGACACTTTCACTTTGTGGAGTGTAAGTTTAGCTTTTAAAAAATCAACATCTATTTGTGGCTTTAAACCAATTTCAAACGGGAAATCATAATCAGCAGGATTGTTCATATCCAGGTTGCGGAGATCGCTGCTCATTGGCAAAGGCTGCGCAAAAAAATCAGGTTTTTCTGTAGCAAGATATTTCTGAATTTCTTTTTCAACCTCCTTAATAACTGCATCATAAAACACAGAAGCACCATACATTTTTTTCACCATCCCTGTTGGAACCATACCCTTTCTAAAACCGGGTATGTTTGCTTTTTTACTGTATTCTTTAATTGATTTTTCAAACGAAGGATAATAATCTTCCTTAGTTATTTTAACCGTTAATTTATCATGTAATAAACCAATATTCTCTCTTGTAACCGTTGCCATAATTATTGTATTCTTGTTTTATTTGAGTCATTGGTCAATAGTCATTAAGTCAATGGTTGATATTATTAATTTAATGACCTATTGACTTATTGACCAATGACTTTTGGCGATGTGCCCATGGAGGGACTCGAACCCCCATACCTTGCGGCATCAGATCCTAAGTCTGACGTGTCTGCCAATTTCACCACATGGGCTTTTAAGGGCTGCAAAAGTAATGGATTTGATGGAAAGAAAAACATGCCGGAAAAGGATTAAATCAACTTCAAAATAATTATTTGTAAATTCTTCACACATTGTTAATCCAAAGCCCTCCCCAATTTTTCGTAAATTCGTTATTAATGGAAGTTGCAGTAGAAATACCGAAATATAATTTAAACGAAGAGCAGGAAAGAAAGGAAATTCTTCGTCATTACCGGGCATTGCTGCGTTCTTTAAAAACTAAATTAAAGCCGGGGGATAAAGAAATGATCCGGACTGCTTTTGAAATGGCGGTGGAGGCTCATAAAACCATGCGGCGCAAAAGCGGCGAGCCGTATATTTTGCATCCGCTTGCTGTTGCTATGATCTGCGTGGAAGAAATTGGTTTGGGCGTAAGAAGTACTATTTGTGCTTTGCTGCACGACACAGTTGAGGATACTGATATTTCTTTAGAGGATATACAAAGGGAATTTGGCGGCGAAATAGCAAAGATTGTAGACGGTCTTACTAAAATATCAAACGTTCTTGATACCGATACTTCGAAGCAGGCAGAAAATTTTAAAAAGATATTATTAACGCTTACTGACGATCCCAGGGTTATTTTGATAAAGCTTGCTGATCGCTTACACAACATGCGTACGCTCGATAGCATGAAGAGAGAAAAGCAATTAAAAATTTCTTCCGAAACGGTTTATGTATATGCTCCGCTTGCCCACCGCATGGGTCTTTACAATATTAAAACAGAAATGGAAGACCTGGCAATGAAATATATGGAGCCTGATAGTTATAAATATCTTGCTCAAAAACTTCATGATACCAAAAGAGAACGTACCCGTTACATTAATGATTTCATCAGACCAATTAAAGAAAAATTAGAACAGGGCGAATTTGATTTTGAAATATATGGAAGACCAAAAAGCATTCATTCAATTTGGACTAAAATGAAAAAGAAAGGTGTTGCCTTTGAAGAAGTGTACGACCTGTTTGCCATTCGTGTTATTTTAAATTCACCGCCAGAAAAAGAAAAAGAAGATTGCTGGAAAGTATACAGCATAATAACAGATGAATATACTCCGGCACCGGAACGTTTAAGAGACTGGCTTAGCAATCCTAAAAGCAATGGTTATGAAGCCTTGCATACAACAGTTATGGGCTCCAATGGTAAATGGGTTGAAGTACAAATTCGCACCAAACGAATGAATGATATTGCTGAAAAAGGATTAGCTGCACATTGGAAATATAAAGAGGGTACTAACGATGAAAACAGGTTTGACATTTGGTTTCACCAGATAAGAGAAGTGCTTGCCAACCAGGATACCAACTCAATTGATTTTTTACAGGATTTTAAACTCTCTTTTTTAGCAGAAGAAATTTATGTATATACTCCAAAAGGAGATGTAAAAATGTTGCCTATTGGCGCATCGGCGCTGGACTTTGCTTTTGCAGTGCATACAGATGTGGGAGTTAAATGTATTGGTGCAAAAGTGAATCATAAGCTGGTACCCATCGGGCATAAATTACGCAGTGGAGACCAGATTGAAATTATTACTTCTGCCAAGCAAAAACCAAACAGCGAATGGCTGAATTTTGTAGTTACCACAAAAGCAAAATCTAAAATAAAAGATTCTTTAAAAGAAGAAAAAAGAACAATTGCAGAAGAAGGCAAATATATATTACAGCGTAAACTTGATGGAATAGGAGCAGCGATGAGTTATCCTAATATGGAAGAGCTTGCAAACTTTTATAAACTGGCATCTCCTCTTGATCTTCTATATGAAATTGCTGTAAAGAAAATTGATCTGAAAGAGCTAAAAGAATTTACAGTAGCAGGAGAAAAGCTTATTGCACCAAAGCCCCCTCTATCTCCCCCGAAGGGGGAGGATAAGGAGAAAATGGAAGCGAAAAAAACTTTACAAAAAGATGCAGAGCTTATCATTTTTGGAGAAAGCAGTGATAAAATAATGTACACCTTAGCTAACTGCTGCAAGCCAATCCCAGGCGATGATGTATTTGGATTTATTACACAGAGTGAAGGCTTAAAAATACACCGCACTAATTGTCCTAATGCCACAAGATTATTATCTAACTACGGACATCGTGTAGTAAAAACAAAGTGGGTAAAGAATAAGGAAATTTCTTTTCTTACCGGCATAAAAATTATTGGGCTTGACGATGTTGGTGTGATAAATAAAATAACCAATTTGATAAGCGGAGAATTAAAGATCAATATTAACGCTCTTACTCTTGAAGCAAAAGATGGCTTGTTTGAAGGCAATATTAAAGTGTATGTGCATGATAAAGATGAATTGGAAGAACTTGTAGAGCAGGTAAAAAAATTACCAGGTATTGAAAGTGTAGACAGGTATGATACGGAGTGAGTGATAAGTAATTAGTAAATAAAAAAATAAGAAGTATTGGATCTCACTTTAATACTTCTCTTGCTATAATAATTTTTTGTATTTCACTTGTGCCTTCACCAATAGTGCAAAGCTTACTGTCACGGTAAAATTTTTCTACCGGAAAATCTTTTGTATAACCATAACCACCAAATATCTGAACCGCATCTGTAGAAACTTTTACAGCAATTTCGCTGGCATAATATTTTGCCATAGCAGACTCTTTGGTAATATTTTCACCACGCATTTTTTTGTCGCAGCATTGTGCAATCAAAAGTTCTGCTGCCCTTATTTCAGTAGCCATATCAGCAAGCTTAAAAGAAATTCCCTGGAAGTTGGCAATTGGCTGATCAAACTGGTGCCTTTCTTTTGAATATTGCACTGATGCTTCGTAGGCGCCTTGTGCTATGCCCACCGATAATGCTGCAATTGATATTCTTCCCCCATCCAGCACCTTCATTGCCTGCTTAAATCCTTCCCCAATTTCTCCTAAACGATTTTCATCAGGAATGCGACAATTATCAAAGATCATTTCAGTTGTCTCACTTGCTCTCATCCCAAGTTTATTTTCCTTTTTGCCTGCACTGAATCCCGATGTGCCACGTTCAATAACAAATGCCGTTGAATTATTTCTTGTTCTTGGTTCGCCGGTTCTGCAAATTACAACAGCAACATCGCTGCTGTTACCATGGGTTATCCAGCATTTTGTACCGTTTATAATCCAGTCATCGCCATCTTTCACAGCAGTGCATTTCATATTTCCTGCATCACTTCCGGTGTTTGCTTCAGTTAACCCCCATGCGCCAATATGCTCTGCTGTAGCCAGTTTTGGGAGATATTTATTTTTTTGTTCTTCACTTCCAAATGATAAAATATGACCTATACATAATGAATTATGTGCAGCCACAGAAAGCCCGATTGAACCGCAAACTTTTGCAATTTCCTGTATTATTTCGCTGTACTCAAAATAACCAAGTCCGGCGCCACCATATTTTTCAGGCACAAGTACTCCCATTAAACCAAGCTTTCCCAATTGTTTAAAAACCTCAACAGGGAACGTCTGCGTTTCATCCCATTCCATAACGTGCGGCTTAATATTTTGCAATGCAAAATCCCTGGCTGTTTGTGCAACCTGCTCTGTAAGTTCAGTTCTTTTAAAATCCATAAATAAATATTATATAATCTTGCAAGATAACCAGATTGGCATAACCTGTGAAATTGATCCATAAAAATTTTATTAGTTTACTATAAGATATGGAGACACCTTATTAAAAACCTCATCAATAACAATCATTATTTTTTTTATATCAGCAACAGAAGAAAAATCTCCATGCTGAGTTCTGTATTGCATGATTGCATTGGCAAGATTGAACCTGATATAAGGATGTGATTTCATTTCATCAAGCGTAGCAGTATTAATATTTATTTGTTTTACGCCGGGGTTTGTAAGAATAAGCTTTGGTTTTATTTTGATAAAGGTAGAATCGGGCAAGCCGTAAGTTTCTTTGATCTGATCAACTGAATAAAATCCTCCAAACTTATCACGGAATGCTATGATGCGTTGAGCAAGCTTACTGCCAATACCAGGCAGGGAAATAAACGCAGTTGTGTCTGATGTATTAATATCTATGATTTGAGGAGATGGTTTTTTATATGTAGGATTATTGTTTTGAAAATTAGATGGTTCATTGTTAGCATATTCCTTTTTGATATTTTCAATTCTAACGTAAGGCAATAAGCGTTCAATATCATCTTTATGCAATCCCCATATTTTGCTAATATCTTCAGGCTTATAAAAATGGCCGCTCCTGGATAAATATTTTTGAATTGTTTCAATAGTTTTATCCCTTATACCTAATCGCTTCCAATCGCTTGCAGAAGCTGTGTTGGGATCAAAATAAAATACCTCTCCTTTTGGTTTTGTATAATAATTTTTTTCAGATGGCTCATAATAATTGGTATAATTATTTTCATCAAAATTTTTATTATAATATTTTTTATCAGTTATACTATCAGTCTGCTGAATTTTTAATTGGGAAATTTCTTTATCAAATTGTGAGTGATCATAAGTTTTATGGTGAATGAAATAGGGATATAAAAATGGAAGAAGTAAGCAGAGAATTATCAATGCAAGAAGAATAAAAATTCCTGTTCTTTCTTTTTTGGTAAAACTTAGATACTCATGAAGAAATTGTTTCCACATACTGGAAAAGTAGCATCTCTCATTGTGCCAAACAACGGGTAAAACACCCTATTTTAGGGAGTAAAAACTGCGGGTCAACCCGATAAAATCATTGAATTTACACTTGATTTTGTACCTAAAATGATTAAAAATTGAGGTGAAACTATTCATTATCAGAACTTTATATAGGCGGGTGAAATCACCCGGAATTTTTACCCTAAAAAAGTTTGGTTTTAGGTAAACTTTAAAAAGTTTATAAATGTAACACCAATCCATCCCATGCCAGTTGCATATTCAGCGGCAATTCATTATTTATATCTTCATGTTTGCCAAGCTGGTGGCTTATATGCGTAAAATATGCCTTAGGGATTTTTAACTCATTTACCAATGCCACTGCTTCGTCCAAAGTAAAATGAGAAATATGTTTTTCTTTTCGCAATACATTTAATACAATTACTTCGCTGCCTTTAATTTTCTGTTTCTCATTTTCATCAATCCTGTTTGCATCTGTTATATAAGTAAACTTTCCAAACCTGAAACCCAACACAGGCATTTTTAAATGATAAACAACAATTGGAATTATTGGTATATCGCCTACCATAAATGGCTCGGTTGCAATTGTATTCATATTTAATTTAGGAATACCGGGATACTTATTTTCAGCAAACACATAAACAAACTCTCTTCTTAATGCTTCTTCGGTTAAGGCATTGGCAAAAATTTCCATTGGCTTATTTAAAAAAAAGTTATAAGCCCTTATATCATCAAGCCCTGCAATATGGTCTTTATGCGGATGAGTAAAAACCACTGCATCCAAATGCTTTACATCAGCACGTAGCATTTGATAACGAAAGTCAGGAGTTGTATCAACCACCAATGTAGTTGTTTTGCTTTGCACTAAAATACTGCTGCGTAAACGCTTGTCTTTTTTATCAGGGGATATACAAACCTCGCAATTGCAGCCTATCATAGGTACTCCACTGCTGGTACCGGTACCAAGAAAAGTGATCTTTAAATCTGGATAGCTCACCTGCCAAAGCTAAATAACTTTTGCAAACGTGAATAGTAATAAGTAGAATAATAGATAATAGGCAATAGACAATAGACAATAAAAAACAGAATGACTAATGACCTATTGACGATTGACAATTCACGCTTCATGTTTCTGCATTACTTCAACATACATTTTTTGGGAATCAATAGTGAGCAATTCATAAGTAACCTGTAATGCCGGCATAAGATCAATAAGCGTATTTATTTTTCCATCAGTGTTTAAAAATTTATTAAGTACCACTACTTTCTTTTCTTCTAAAATACAATAGCCACTTTTGAATGAACCTCTTTCATAGCGGACAACATACCCTGCTTCTTCTAAAATTTTTTCAAGCCTGTTTAATGTTGATTGATTGTACTTCATACCCAAAACCTTACGGGTTTATTTAATTTAAAATAAAAAATGTAACAAAATTTACAAACACTGGATTATGTTTTCCCATAAACCCGGTAACCCCATAAATCATGCCCGCCCGTGCCGGTACGGACGGGGTTCAGACTTTACTTGTCAATAAGCCTCACCCTCTTATCCCTCTCTACCTCATCCGCCCTACGGACACCTTCTCCTAAAGGAGAAGGAAAGTTGCCAGAATTTTATTTTGAGGGACGGTACTTCAGAATAAATTCAATCATCAAATCTTCCATATCATCATTACTGCTATGCCCGGCAATTTAAAGTTGCATTAAAAACTTTCGGAATAAAGAATTTTTCTGACAAAGAATAATCTCACAACCTAAGTTCCCCCTTCGGGGGTCAGGGGGCTTTACTTGTCATTCTTATTACCGGAATTATCATTTCTTCCAGGCTTATACCACCATGCTGAAATGTATTGCGATAATAATTTACAAAGTGATTATAATTATTAGGATAACATAAATAGCCATCCTGTTTTGCAAAAATAAAAGAAGAATTTACATTAGGAACAGGCAAGCCTGCCTGCCGCGGATCTCTGTAAGCCAACACTTCTTTTGCCTCATAATTTAAATTTCTTCCATGCTTATATCGCAGATTAGCTGTCGTCTGCTTATCGCCAACTACTTTGCTTGGTGTGTTTACCCTAACGCTTCCGTGATCTGTTGCAACAATGAGATTAATTTTTTTATCTGAAATCTTTTTTAACGCCTGGTGCAATGGAGAATGCTCAAACCACGATGCTGTAATGCTGCGGTAGCTTACTTCATCTGCAGCAAGTTCTTTAAGCACTTCCATTTCTGTTCTTGCATGGCTAAGCATATCAACAAAATTGTAAACAATAATATTCAGATCATTCTGCAGCATATTATGAATATTATCAACCAATTTTTGTCCATCATGATGGTTGGTGATCTTAGTGTATGAATATTTCAAATCTGTTTTTCTTAACCGTTGCAGCTGTGCTTTAAAAAATCCTTCTTCAAACATATTTTTACCGCCTTCCTCATCATCATTTTTCCACTCAACCGGAAATTGTTTTTCAATATCAACAGGCAATAGACCGGCAAAAATTGCATTGCGGCTGTATTGTGTTGCAGTTGGCAAAATAGAATAAAACGTTTCTTCTTCCTGAATTCTAAAGCTCTCTGCAAAAATTGGCTGAATTGTTTTCCATTGATCGAGCCTCAAATTATCTATCAGCACAAAAAAAGTTGGTGTTCCCTTTTCTACATGAGGAAAAACTTTATACTTCATTAAAGTGTTACTCATAACCGGTGCATCAGCCGCAGGATTGGTAACCCATGAAGAATAATATTTTGAAATGAATTTAAAGAACTCCGTATTGGCTTCCTG
>OLLO01000406.1_pt1 | contig 22790 bp, 18 predicted proteins | sample 1604551 | NCBI WGS metagenome assembly OLLO01 (sample SAMEA104055720, study PRJEB20765) | soil metagenome | biome: Arctic tundra; feature: Polygonal ground; material: soil | place: USA | collected 2011-09 | depth 0-0.5 m
CTGTTCCGGTAGTAAATCCAAATCCTACTCCGCCAAAACCAAAGATTGCATTGTATAAAGGTGGCAATGGCACAGGCGGCAATGGAGCTGACCAGGATAATGGTTATAAAAATCAAGGCAATAAACCTGGGAATGGAGATAATGGAAGTCCGAATGGTAATCCAGATTCTTATGGAAGTACTCCCAACGGTAAAATTGGTGGCAGACCAAAAGTTATTGGCGACAGAAAAATTGTTAGATATTATTCTTTTACCGGCGATCTTGAAAAAGCAACTATCTACGCTATCGTTAAAGTTTCTCCTGAAGGTACCGGCACTTTTGCAGGCTTTGGAAGAAATTCCAGCACCACGGCAAGAGCGTATGCGAATTCAATTGTTGATTACATGCGAAATATAAAGTTTGATAAATCTGATCACGAATCAACCGTAACCGTACAATTTAATTTTAATATCCAGTAAGCAGCAGTTAATTTGCATGGATGACTTATCAGCAAACGCTTAATTACCTGATAACAAAACTGCCTTTATTCAGTAAGATTGGTACGGCCGCTTACAAAAAAGATATTACCAATACAGTCGCACTTTGCAAAGCTGCAGGTGATCCTCAAAACAAAATAAAAACTATTCATGTTGCAGGCACTAACGGTAAAGGCTCTACCAGCCATATGCTGGCTGCAATTTTTCAGCAATGCGGTTATAAAACAGGACTGTACACTTCTCCTCATTTAAAAGATTTCAGAGAAAGAATAAAAGTAAATGGCGAAATAGTTGAAGAAGATTTCATCGTTTCTTTTGTTGAGAAGATGAAAAGTGTTTCTGAACAGATCAATCCTTCTTTTTTTGAGCTCACTGTTGTGATGGCTTTACAATATTTTCAAGAACAAAAAGTTGACATTGCCATCATTGAAACCGGGCTTGGTGGCAGGTTAGACAGCACAAACGTCATCACTCCGGAATTAAGTGTCATCACTAACATTGGTTATGATCACATGAATATTTTAGGAAATACACTTGAAAAAATTGCTTTTGAAAAAGCAGGTATCATCAAACCAAACGTGCCGGTTGTAATTGGTGAATCACTTTATGAAACAAAAAATATTTTTTTAGAGAAAGCAAAACAATGTAATGCTCAAATTGTTTTTGCAGAAGATACGTTCAATATCAGCAACTGTATTTTAAAAAATAATAATCTGGAGGTAGAAGTTTCAGAAAACAATACCGACGAAAAAGAAAAATATATACTTGATCTGAATGGAATTTATCAGCAAAAAAATTTATTAACCATCTTGGCATCAGTTGACGAGTTAAATAAACTTGGATTTAATTTAGAAAAAGAAAATATTAAGTCAGCATTAGCATCGGTAAAAAAAACTACCGGCTTACATGGAAGATGGGATGTTATTCAGCAAGATCCAATGATAGCTTTAGATGTAGCGCATAATGAAGATGGAATTAAACAATTATTGCATCAGATATCTTTATGTAATTATAAAAACCTGCATATCATTTTTGGGATAGTAAAAGATAAAGACGCAAATAAAATTCTATCGCTTCTTCCTGAAAATGCTATGTATTATTTCACAAAAGCACAAATACCAAGAGCCTTGCCTGAAGATGAACTTGCCGAAAAAGCAAAGGCATATAATCTGCATGGAGAAAAATATGCTGAAGTAAATAAAGCCTTACATGTAGCCAGAAAGAATGCCGGTAAAGAAGACCTGATTGTTGTATGTGGAAGCGTATTTGTTGTAGGAGAAGTAACCCTCTAACGGATTTTGCAGGTGTCAGGTCATTTAAAATGACCAGACACCTAAGCTCACCCTGCCTTTAATCTTCCCAATTTTAATAATGAATAAAAGATACAATTGGCATGTAGTGATTGTTCAATTTTATTATGCAGCAACATTTCGATCAGCGCATCCATTGGTACTAATTCAACTTTAATTTCTTCATTGACATCAAGCTTTTGTTCAGCAACTTTTCTGCCACCGGTTGCTAAATAAAGTTTTGTATAATTATTAAGTACACCGGGATTTGCAGCCATTTCAGCCACCAGTTCATACCTACTGAATTCATATCCTGTTTCTTCCAGTAACTCACGGGCAATTGCTTTTTCAGGCGCTTCATTCTTATCAACAAAACCTCCCGGAATTTCAAGTAATATTTTACCAACAGGATGACGATATTGTTTAACCATCACTGCTTGGTTATCTTCAGTGATACCCAATGCACACAATGTAAGATCAAGTTCAACAACATAATATTCAGGAATGATTTTTCCGGATGGCGTTACACATTTATCTTTCCTTGCCCTGAAATAATTTTTATCAGTAAGGTACTCAGAAGATAATATTTTCCAGTTCATAGAGTCGCTCTCTTATTTCTTATTTCTTATTCTTTATCAATTCCACCCCATTCTTTCTCTCAATGTGGTAATATGCGCAGTATGATGCTTCCCATGCCATGCATAGGTTCCAAGCATATCCCATAACTTTATTTCGCGTTTATGTTCAGGATGAAAAATTGTTCTTTGCCAATCAGATTCACTCATATTATTCATTAACTCAACCCATCTTGTATGCAAAGCATGTAACAGCGTAAGAGAAATGTTTACAGGCAGTTTTTTAGTATCACTCAACTCCGCCCACGCTGCTTCATTATAAGGTTTAATGGTTGGATTTTCTTCTGTAAGGGCAAGTTTGAATCTTACGTATGCATTCATGTGGCTATCTGCCACATGATGTATCACTTGCCTGGACGTCCATCCCCCATCTCGGTATGGAACATTCAATTGCTGTTCATCTAAATTTAAAATCGCATTCTCTAACAATGAGGGACACATTTGTATATCAAGTAAATAAGTTGCTTTTACTTTTTCATCATAACCACCTTTATTACTAAATATCTGGTCTTCAACTTTTCCTATGGGATAACGAAGATCGGTTTCGTTTGACATAATCGTTATTTAGGTCTGTTTACAATTTCTATCAATTCTATTTCAAAGATCAGAGTTGCACCTCCGGGAATTGCGCCACCAGCTCCTCTATCTCCATAACCAAGATTGGATGGAATGTATAATTTCCATTTGCTGCCAACGGGCATCATTTGTAAAGCCTGCACCCATCCTTGTATCACACCACTTACCGGGATCACTAACGGCTGTCCTCTTTTATAAGAATTATCAAATTCCTGCCCGTTGATCAAACTACCGGCATAATGAGCCTTTACGGTATCTGTTGCTTTTGGTTTTTCGCCGGTACCCTGTTTAATTATTTCATATTGCAAACCATTGGGCAGCTCTACAACACCAGGTCGTTTTTTATTTTCAGCTAAGAATTTTTTTCCTTCTTCTTTTACTGCAGAAAGTTTGTTATTCATATATGCCATTAATTTATGTTGAATTGTTACTGTTGATATTTCAGGAGTTAATAATAAAGTTTTATTGCCGTATACATCATCAAAGGCTTTTTTTACAAGCGCTGAATTTACTGTGGTTGCTCCCTGTGATTTATAATAAGAAGCGCCTTCTAAGCCAATAGCATAACTAAAACTATCTATAGAATTTTTGAAAATTGGAGAAGTTTTTTTACTTGAATCAGCTTTAGTTTTAGTTGTTACAGTTTTACTCACTGTTTTTTTAATTTGTGCCTGTGCAACTGTCACAGAGGTAATGCAAATAATAATAAGGATCTTTTTCATTAATTTTTTTTAAGGTTATAAAATTTGCCGATAGCTATCGGGATTAATCTTCACGGAAATCTTTACCGGTAAGATGGATAAAAACATCTTCAAGGTTTGCTGACTTGGTAACTTTAGGGCGCTCAAACCCGGTTGCTACCAATTCATCAATTAATTTGTCCGGTGTATCTAATGCTATGATCTTTCCTTCGTCCATAATGGCAACTCTGTCACACAATTGCTCTGCTTCATCCATATAATGTGTTGTGATAATAACAGTAGTGCCTTTGTTGCGAATATCTTTTATCAGGTCCCACAAATTCCTTCTTGCCTGCGGATCAAGTCCTGTTGTCGGCTCATCTAAAAAAATAATTTTAGGTTGATTTATCAAAGTTGTTGCAATTGAAAAACGTTGTTTCTGTCCGCCGCTTAATTCCTTGTATTTACTTTTTGCCTTGTCTTTTAAATTTACCAATTCTAATAATTCTCCAACATTAACCGGTTGGTTATATAAGCCACCAAAGAGTTTTATCAATTCAGTAAGATTTAGCCCGGGATAAAATCCTGAAGTTTGTAATTGTACTCCGATGATCTTTTTTATTTTATCAGGATCACTATCAAGATCAATATTATCTAATATTACTTTGCCACTTGTCTTATCACGAAGTGTTTCTATAATCTCCAGAGTTGTAGATTTTCCGGCGCCGTTAGGGCCAAGTAATCCAAAAATTTCTCCTTCCAGTACATCAAAAGAAATTCCTTTAACAGCGGAAAAATTTCCGTAATTTTTTTTGAGGTCTTTTACAGAGATGATTATTTTATGCATGAATTTGTTTATCGTTTGTTGTTTACCCCCATCCCCTAAAGGGGAGTCAGAAGTTTTTTATTGAAATGACTAATGACCTAATGACTTATGACTATTGTTATACCTTTTAACTGTTCAAATAAGTTTCCAGCTCTTCCATCATTTTTATGCTGCCAACAAAAAATGGTGTCCGCTGGTGCAGCTCGGTTGGCTGAACGTCTAATATTCTTTCTTTTCCATTGGTGGCTTTGCCGCCGGCTTTTTCTACAATAAAGGCAAACGGATTGCATTCATATAATAAACGCAACTTGCCATTTGGTTTATTAGTAGTTCCGGGATACATAAATATTCCTCCCTTTATTAAATTTCTATGAACATCAGCTACCATACTGCCAATATAACGCTGTGTATATGGTCCGCCATTGTTTTTGTTTTTCTTTTGACAAACATCTATATACTTTTTTATTTTTTCATCATACTGAAAAAAATTACCATGATTTACAGAATATATCTTACCACTTTCAGGACATTGAATATTAGGATGACTTAGAGAAAATTCACCGATAGAAGGATCGAGTGTAAAACCATTTACACCTCTTTTTGTAGCATATACAAAAATTGTGGAAGAGCCATATATCACATAGCCTGCAGCAACCTGCCTGTTGCCCGGTTGCAAAAAATCCTGTAACTCAACAGGCTGTCCTTTTTCAGTAACACGCCGGTAAACACTAAATATGGTGCCGATAGAAACATTTACATCGATATTGGCGCTGCCGTCCAGCGGATCGAACATGCAAATGTATTTAGAATTATTACTTATCTCATCATTAAAAACTACAATATCATCTAACTCCTCACTGGCAATACCGGCACAACTTATTCCATGTCTTAGTACACCCACAAACTGATCATTTGCAAATTCATCCAGCTTTTTTACTTCTTCGCCCTGTACATTTATGCTACCTGTATCTCCCAATATATCAACCAGCCCTGCTTTATTCACTTCCACATTCACTCTTTTTGCAGCCAGCCCAATATCTCTTAGCAAGCCGGATAATTCTCCTGTAGCTTGCGGAAAATCACGTAATTGCTGGATGGTAAATTCGTCTAACGTGAGTATTTTTCTATCAACAACCATTAGGCTTTTTTATCTTTTGAAAATGAATGACAAATGTAAGGGCAATTGTGCAATTTAGGATTTTGGGGTTATCTATGCATGATTTACATTGTATATTGATTTTAAATAGACATACATGAAGGTTTTCAAGTTTGGAGGAGCCAGTATTAATAATGCTGAAAGAATAAAAAATATAAGCGGCATTTTAAAATCATACCAGGATGAAAAAATATTAGTGGTAATTTCTGCAATGGGCAAAACAACCAATGCCCTGGAAAAAGTTGTTGAGGCTTTTTATAAAGGAGAAAAAGAAGAAGCCTTGCAATTATTTGAGAACGTAAAGCAGGTGCACTTAAACTTAGCGAACGAATTACTTAAGCAACCGGTTAATCAAATAAATGATTTTTTTACTGAAGTTGAGTGGCTGCTTCATGATAAACCGGTAAAAGATCCTGATTATTATTACGACCAGATCGTTTGTGCAGGGGAACTTTTATCCAGCTCAATTGTAAGCGCCTTTTTACATTCAGAGAAAATAAAAAATATATGGATAGACGTAAGAGATATTGTAAGAACCGATGATAATTTCAGGGATGCAAATGTTGATCTTGGTTTTACGCAGAATAAAATTAATGAGATCATCATACCCGCCTTTGATACTACAAATATTGTCGTCACACAAGGCTTTATAGGCAGTACTGACGAGAATGAAAGCACCACATTGGGACGTGAAGGAAGTGATTATACAGCAGCATTATTTGCAAACATGATGAATGCCGAAAGCCTTACCATTTGGAAAGATGTAGAAGGCGTAATGAATGCAGATCCAAAAGAATTTGGGGATGCAAAATTTATTAATGCACTAAGCTACGATGAAGTAATAGAAATGGCTTATTACGGAGCGCAGGTTATTCATCCAAAAACAATTAAGCCATTACAAAATAAAAATATCCCATTATATGTTCGCTGCTTTTTAAACCCTGATGCAGAGGGAACGATCATTAGTAATAAGAATGTACATCAACTGCCGCCCATTATTGTTCTAAAACAAAACCAGGTTTTAATAAATTTAAATTCAAAAGATTTTTCTTTTGTTGGTGAAAAGCCAATGAGCAGGCTGTATGAGATTTTTGCAGAACTTAAGATCAAACCAAACCTTACGCAAAATGCTGCTATCAGCATATTAATTTGTATGGATGATCACCATGAAAAAATTGAAAAACTGGCGCTAAAGGCTTCTGAAATTTTTGATGTTCAGATGGAGAAGAACCTTACTTTACTAACTATACGCCATTATAATACAAATATTATAAACAAACTTTCAAAAGACAAAACAATAGTGCTGGAACAAAAAACAAAAGATACAATTCAAATGCTGATGAAGAGCTTAAACTAAAGCTAATCTACAAATAATATCAGGTTGATTAATTTTTATATTTATTGTTTATCAATAAATATATATTAATTTTCGGAAAATTTCAAAATGCTAAGTTCAATATTATCAAGAATCTTTGGAGCAGCTTTTATTTTAATAGTATTAGGTAGTATAGGAAATTTAATAGCACAGATTACACTTCATGAAACAGGAAAGGGAAGCTGGATATCGTTTGGGAAACCGGGAATAGTTGTAAAAGCAGAAAGAACAATTGAAAGAGAAAGGAATGCTCCTGATTCTACAATCAATTACCAAATAATTAAAAAAAATGGTGGAGCAGAAAGTGGTGGAGTTACTTTAACAAAATCAAATATTTTTTTCGATGGCAAGAAGCAACTGAGAGATTTAATTGAAGATGCACAAACTAAAGGTGAGAAAATTACTTTAGATACAGAGATAAATTTAATAGGCACATTTCATGGATCGCATTGGGATAATTCATCTAATATCCAATCTATTGATAGCTCAAGTGATGGTAAGTTTATCTTACATCAATACGAATTAAATAATTCATATGAATCAGATAATAAAAGACGCCAAATTTATAATGAAACAAGAGACACATTTATCACAAGACTAGAGGCAGAGAGGCATAGATCGATTAATGCATACACGAGTGAAAATATAATTATCGAAGAAAATAATACAGAAGAAACACTTCGGGTTTTACCAGCGAATAAATTACAACACTTTTTATTTATAATATTCCAGGCGATAAATATATTCAGCTTTGCTATGATATTTTTAATGCTTAGTAATCTTTTTAATAATTTTTTTAAGAGACATTATTTCATTTATGAAAATATAATTTTTTTACGGCGTACAGGATGGTATTTACTTATGCCTCAAATAACTGCAACAATTCTTTACTTCTGCCTGCTTTTTCATCTATATCCAGTAAAGCTTTTGTTTTCATACCCAAAATCCAACGATGCAAGTATTGTTGCACACTACAATTTTAAACTCGACGTAGATTGGTTATTACTTTTTATTGGTTTAAGTATAATCGTTCTAAGTTATATTTTTAAAGATGGATTAAAAATGAAAGAAGAAAATGAATTAACTGTATAATATCCTATGCCAATTATTGTAAATCTTGATGTAATGATGGCTAAACGAAAGATGAGCCTTAATGAGCTAAGTAATAAAGTAGATATTACTCTTTCCAATTTGTCAATATTAAAAACGGGAAAAGCAAAGGCTGTAAGATTCTCAACATTGGAAGCTCTTTGCAAAGCGTTGGACTGTCAACCAGGAGATTTATTAGAATATACTAAACCAACAAAAAATAACAGATAGAATTTTATTTATCCAATCATCAATCAAAAACATACTGGCCTTTTTTATTTACCAGCACAACAGGAAGCTGTTTCTTTTCTTCAAACTTATCAAAGGCTTCTCTTAATTGTAAAGCGAATTGCTGCAATTGCAAATTCTTTTTTGTGGTAGTGTTTAAATATTCAAGTGATTTTTTTACACTGTACTTTACAGGAAACACATGCACAGGAATAAAATCCTGCCCGTTAGCTTTAGCATAACTGGCAATAATATATAACTCTTCAATCTGATCATCAGTTAATGGTATGCAGCCCACCGAAACACAGCTGCCGTGTATGTAAATTTCACCGCCCGGTCTTAAAGAGTCACTTAAAATTCTGTCTGATGCATTGGGATAATTTAATCCTAATGACAAATGGTAGTTACTGTTGGGATTAAATTCATTGATGTAATAAAATCCTTCAGGCACCTGGTAATCTCCCTGAAATCTTTTTGGGCCCATGGTACCACTTTGCATGCAAACCTTGTATGTTTTAAAAAGCCTGTACTGTTCTTTAAAATCATTTTTAACCCAAACTTCCAGTTGTGCATCATATTTAAAAGAACGGATGTAAACATATTTTGCAGGCCATTGCAAACCTTTTCCTGCAAATTCCTTTCTTAAAGTATCCTCCTTACGTCCGAATATATCAACAGTTTTAAATGATGCCCGCTTATAATCATTAAATGAGGTTTGTGAAAAAGAAATACCTGTTGTAAAATATACAAATATTACAATAAGAAGAGTCTTCAAATACAGGTTCTTCATGTTTGTAAGGTTTAGGTTTAAATTTAGTAATGTAAAAATATTGTTTTTATTTAAAAAATAAAACCCTGATGGCTGCTTTAACATCACTTTATTATATTATAAATTACCTCTCTCTGCCTGCTCTCTTTCAATTGCCTCAAACAATGTTTTAAATTTTTTTTTACCAAAGCTCTTTGCCCCCTTTGCACTGAATGATCTCGAAAAATAGTGTTGGCCTGCCCTGTACAGGTTTACTAAAGATCTGTGATATTTTTCAATTGGAAAATAACGACTAATTACTTTATACAGCTTAGCTTTATCTTGCACCAAAAAAATTTAATGCAGAAGATAGGCATTTTAGGCGGCGGGCAATTGGGTAGGATGCTTTTACAGGCTGCTGCAAACTATCCTGTAGAAACTTTTGTAATGGAAAATGATAATGAATGCCCTGCTGCGCATTTGTGCAATCATTTTATAAATGGAGATATAAAAAACTTTGATGACGTTTATAATTTCGGGAAAGAACTGGATGCAATAACCATTGAAATAGAATCAGTAAATGAAGATGCATTGCAAAAATTAGAGAACGAAGGCGTAAAAGTTTTTCCAAAACCATCTGCTCTTTCTATTATCAAGAATAAGATCTTACAAAAACAATTTTATAAAGAGAATGAAATCCCGACTGCAGATTTTGTAATTACTAAAAACCTGAATGATATTACAGCCTATCCCGGTTTTTTTCCTGCCGTACATAAAATTGCCATGGGAGGCTATGATGGACGGGGGATTATCTCAATACAAAATAAAGAAGACTTCGTTACCGGTTTTGATGAGCCCTCAGTACTTGAACGAAAAATAAATATAGATAAAGAGATCTCGATAATTGTGGCATCTAACGGAAGTGAAATAGTTTTATACCCGCCCATAGAAATGGTTTTTCATCCACTTCTCAATTTACTTGATTATCAATTAAGCCCTGCTGATCTATCTGAAAAAATTTTGTGGAAGCTGGAAGCCGTTGCTACTAAAGTGGTAAAGAACTTAAACAGTCCGGGAATTTTCGCAGTGGAAATGTTCATTGACAAAGAAAATAATATTTGGGTAAATGAAACCGCTCCAAGAATACATAATAGCGGGCATCATACCATAGAAGCAAATTATTCATCGCAATTTGATATGTTGTGGAGAATAATGCTCGGATACCCCCTGGGCAATACAAAACATATTATTCCGGCAGCGATGGTAAATATTATTGGCGAAGAAAATTATACCGGCATTGCCGATTATCGGGGTCTGGAACATGTTTTGCGAATGGAAAATGTTTTTGTTCATATCTATGGTAAAAAACAAACCAAACCGGGAAGAAAAATGGGGCATGTAACCATTATTGGCAATGAACAGCAAAAGTTAATAAGTACCGCTAATAAAATAAAACAAATTTTAAAGGTTATATCATAATAACTTTACTGTTACATATCATTTAAAATTTTAGCATTTTATTTGATACGTTCTCAAAAAACCATTTTTAGAAACTTAACATGATGATGCATTGGACACTACCGGCAGGTATTATTTTTTTATTTTTTATATCAGCTTGCGGAGACTCAAAAAAGCCTTCCCCCACAACTAAACAACAGGCCACCTCCAACCGTTCTATGAGAGTGGATGCTTTTATAGTAAAGCCCACTACCATTAGCGAAAAAATTGAAGTGCCTGGTACATTGATCGCCAATGAATCCACAGAGATACATCCTGAAATTTCCGGACGTCTTGTAAAACTGAACGTAGCCGAAGGAAAATTTATATCAAGAGGAGCTTTACTGGCCAAAATTTATGATGGCGACCTGCAGGCACAGTTAAGAAAATCACAAGTACAGTTGGATGTTGCTTTGAAAAATGAAGAACGGTCAGCCCAATTATTCAAAATACAAGGTATCAGCAAGACTGACTATGAAACAAGCCAGTTAAATGTAGCCAATATAAGAGCCGATATAGATATTACAAAAGCAAGCATCACCAAAACAGAAGTAAGAGCGCCTTTTAGCGGAAGAGTAGGTTTAAAAAATATCAGTCCCGGAGCTTATATAACACCGGCAACTGTGTTAGCAACTATTCAACAGGTTGACATTTTAAAGCTTGATTTTACCGTACCCGAAAAATACAGTACACAAATGGTAAATGGCAAGCCAATAAATTTTACTATAGGATCGGATAAAATTTATACTGCAAAAATAATGGCGACAGAATCAAGTATAACAGAAGATACAAGAACATTAACTGTGCGTTCTGTTGTACAAAACAAAGACATAACGCTTGTGCCTGGCTCCTTTGCCAAAGTAATGCTGAGCTTTAAGCCGGATACAAATGCTTTAATGATTCCCACACAGGCTGTAATTCCTCAAGCCAGAGGAAAAAAAGTAATTATATACCGCGACAGTACAGCAAAATTTGTAGATGTAACAACAGGCATTCGTGATTCGGCAAGTGTGCAGGTATTATCCGGATTGAAACAGGGTGATACAGTTGTGCTGACAGGTTTAATGAGTATAAAGCCGTCATCTAAAATTCAGATTGGAAAGATCATTAATACCACATCAAAACCTGCTCTTCAGGCAGGAGAAAAACAATAGGATCTAAATAAGTATCCTAAAAAATAACTATCGAGACTATGAATATATCTGAGCTTAGTTTACGTCGAAATGTTTTAGCCGTAGTTATGAGCATTACTATTGTAGTATTTGGTGTGATAGGATTCAAGTTTCTCGGCATTCGTGATTATCCTGCTATTGATCCTCCAAATATAAATGTAAGAACATCATATGCCGGCGCAAATCCTGAAATAATAGAATCGAAGATAACCGAACCTTTGGAAAAAGCCATTAATGGAATTGCAGGCATAAAAAATATTACATCATCAAGCAGCACTGGTTCCAGCAGTATTAATGTAGAGTTTAATTTGGGAGTTGACCTTGAAGCAGCGGCAAATGATGTTCGTGATAAAACAGCACAGGCAACAAGGCAGTTGCCCTCCGATCTTTTGGCTCCGCCTGTTGTATCAAAGGCCGATGCCAATGCCGACGCCATTATTTCAATGACAGTGCAGAGCGATTCACGCAACCAGCTACAACTAACCGATTATGCTGAAAATGTTTTGCTGGAAAGATTACAAACCATACCAGGTGTAAGCGCCATACAGGTTTGGGGCGAAAAATTATATGCCATGCGGATATGGCTTGATCCACAAAAATTAACCGCCTATAATCTTACTCCTTCTGATGTTCAGGCTGCATTGCTAAAACAGAATATTGAATTGCCATCGGGAAAAATTACAGGCAACACAAGTGAGTTAACGGTACGTACCTTCGGCAGCCTTACTACAGAAGAAGAATTTAATAACATTATCGTAAAATCTGATTCTGCAAGCCTTGTAAAAGTAAAAGATATAGGAGAGGCAGTGTTGGGGCCTGCCAACGAGGAAACTGCACTAAGAGAAAGCGGTATACCTATGGTGGCACTGGCGCTTGTGCCACTGCCCGGTTCTAATTATGTAGCCATAGCCGATGAATTTTATAAACGTTATAATCAATTACTAAAAGAGCTGCCATCTGATATAAAGCTGAACATTGCATTGGACAATACCAAGTACATCAAAAAATCTATTTCAGAAGTTGAAGAAACATTGATCATCTCTTTTTGTCTTGTGGTGCTGATCATTTATTTATTCTTCCGCGACTGGCTTATTGCTCTTCGTCCGTTAATTGATATTCCAGTTTCACTTATTGGCGCTTTTTTTATCATGTACCTCGCCGGGTTTACTATTAATATACTTTCATTACTTGCCATCGTGCTGGCTACGGGCCTTGTAGTGGATGATGGCATTGTAGTAACAGAAAATATTTACAAGCGAATTGAAAAAGGAATGAACAAGTGGCAGGCTGCAAAGGAAGGTTCAAAAGAAATTTATTTTGCAGTCATCTCCACTTCTATAACACTGGCGGTAGTTTTTCTTCCTATTCTTTTTTTACAGGGATTTGTAGGAAGATTATTCCGTGAATTTGGTGTTGTTGTGGCAGGCGCTGTGCTTATTTCAGCATTTGTATCACTAACGCTGACGCCTGTGCTCAACGTAAAGCTTGTAAGAAAAAATATCAGTAAGCATTCGTGGTTTTATAACAAAACCGAGCCTTTTTTCCGGGGTATGGAAAATGGTTATCGCAGACTGCTTGAAAAATTTATGAAAGTGAGATGGGTGGCCTTTGTGATTATTGCTGTTTGTGGTGGCATCATATTTTTCATTGGCGTCAATCTGCAATCAGAGCTGGCGCCTATGGAAGACAAAAGTCAATTTCGTTTACAAATAACTGGACCCGAAGGAACTTCGTTTGATGCTATGGACAAATATGTTGATCGCTTGTCAAATTTTATATTGGACTCTGTACCTGAAAAACAAACTATATTATCCATTACTTCAGGTTTCGGCGGTGGTACAGTTAATTCGGGCACTATTCGTGTTTCACTTACCGATCCAAAAGACAGAAGCCGTTCGCAAAAACAAATTGTAGCCATGGTAAACCGCAATCTTCCCCGTTTTAATGAAGGCAGGGCTTATGCCATAGAAGATCAAACTATTTCAGTAGGCCGCCGTGGCGGGCTGCCCGTGCAATTTGTAATTCAAAACAACGATTTTAATAAGCTGGCGGCAGTGTTGCCTAAATTTTTAGATGAAGCAGGAAAAAACCCTGTATTGCAAAACGTGGATGTTGATCTCAAATTCAACACACCAGAACTTCGTGTAACTGTTAACAGAGATAAGGCCAGCGAATTAGGCATTAATATTTCTGATATTTCGCAAACAATGCAGCTTGCTTACAGTAACCAGCAATTGGGGTATTTTACAATGGGAGGAAAACAATACCAGGTTATGAGCCAGGTAACCCGGGCAAACAGGGATGCCCCTTCAGACCTGAAATCTCTTTTTTTAAGAAGTACAAACGGACGCATGATAAGCCTTGATAATGTTGTAACTATGGAGGAAGCCACAACACCCTCCACCATTTACCATTTTAACAGGTATATATCAGCAACTGTTTCAGCAAATCTTGCACCCGGAAAAACCATTGGTGATGGCATTAATGAAATGCAAAAAATTGCAGCAGGCCTGCTGGATGATACTTTTGCTACTTCACTCGCAGGCAGCTCAAGAGACTATGCCGAAAGCTCCAGTAATACAAGCTTTGCATTCTTTCTGGCATTGGGTTTAATCTTTTTAATTCTGGCTGCGCAGTTTGAAAGTTTTATTGATCCATTCATCATTATGCTTACCGTGCCCCTTGCTCTTGCCGGCGCTGTATTATCATTATGGATATTTGGACAAACGTTGAATATTTTTTCTGAAATAGGAATGATAATGCTTGTTGGACTGGTAACCAAAAATGGAATTTTAATTGTTGAATTTGCTAATCAGAACAGATTAAATAAAGGCATGAAAAAAAATGAAGCAGCCATTTACGCAGCTACACAACGCTTACGCCCAATACTTATGACAAGCCTTGCCATGTCGCTGGGCGCATTGCCGCTGGCTGTATCATTAGGCGCTGCCGCCACCAGCCGCATTCCACTGGGCATTGTTATTGTTGGCGGCATTATGTTCTCGTTAATTCTTACACTTTTTGTAATACCAGCCATGTATTCTTATCTCTCCACGCCAAAGAAAAAAAATGAACTTGATATTTTAGCAGAGCAACAACAACAGCAGCAGGAAGCTCCTCCTTCTCCTGAAAAATTAGAAACCGTATGAGCCTTTTGATTGTAACCTACAGAACATCATCAGCTATGTTCAATAGCGATAAAAATATATTCCAAAATATAAGAATGCCGTGGAATATTTTGATGAATAGAATTGCTGCCGCACAAGTGAGTGTCCATAGAACTCCTTTGGAAGACACAGTTCCGATAGCTATCGGAACTGATAGCAGCAATGCAGCCGGTTACCAAAAAAAAATCATTTTATGGGATACATTTTTTTTATTAATTGCGATGCTTTTTATCAGTGCTGCATCTTGCGCCCAAAAAATATTGAGTGTTGATGAAGCTATTGCCAATGCTTTGCAAAAAAATTATGGAATAATACTGGCAAAAAATGATTCTGCCATAGCTGCCATTGATTACTCTTACCGCAATGCAGCTTTTTTACCTCAATTAAATGGCAATGCCGGTATAGCATGGACCAATAACAACCAAACACAAACTTTATCAGACGGCAGTAAACGAAATAAAAACGGATTAAAATCAGACAATATTAATGCGCAGTTAGCTCTTAAATGGACGCTGTTTGATGGTTTAAAAATGTTTGCTACAAGAAATAAATTTAAAGAACTTTTACTGCTTGGTGAATTGAAAATACGGGAACAGATTGAAAGTACGGTTGCAACCGTCATAAACAATTATTACAATATTGTACAGCAAAAGCAGCAACTGAAAGTAATTGAAGAACAAATGTCCATTGACAGCGAAAGAGTAAAGCTTGCACAATACCGGCTTGATATTGGCTCAGGCGCCAAGCCAGATGTACTGCAAAGTAAAATTGATCTGAATGCAGAAAAAGCAATGCAACTGCAGCAACAGGCTTTAATTGAACAATTAAAAGAACAGTTAAACCAGGCAATGGGCATACCTCAATTTACTACATATGATGTAAATGACGTAATTGATATTAATACCAATATTGCATTAAGTGATGTGTTAAACGTTTCGGAAAAAAATAATCCGTCTTTGCTCATTGCAAAAAAAAATATTGACATTGCTCACATTACTCTAAAAGAAACAAAAGCAAGCTTGTGGCCTACCCTTTCATTCAATTCAGCTTATAATTTTAACAGCACCAATAATCAGACTGTTATCAATACTTTTTCTACACTGTTCAACCTGGTAAATGGCTATAATTATGGGTTTACAGCAACCATTCCTATCCTTAATAATTTTAATACCCGCCGTTTAATTAAGCAGGCAAATTGGGATATTCAATACAAAGGCTTAGTGTACGAAAACCAACAATCAGTTACTGCATTAAATGTTATTAATGCATTTCAGAGTTATGAGCACCAGCAAAAAGCATTAGCTCTTGAAGAAGAAAATATTTTGTTGGCAAAAGAAAATCTTGATATTGTTTTTCAAACTTATAAATTAAGCGCTGCTACTTTATTACAATTAAAAGCAGCGCAGCAAAGCCTGCAGGATGCATATAATCGTTTAATTCAGGCAAGATACAATGCAAAGGTTTCGGAAACTGAATTGATGAGGCTTTCGGGGCAGTTGGTAAAATAAGTATTTCATGAAATAAAAAATAAGGAATAAGAAAGTTGAGCTTTTTAATAGTTGATATTTTAAGTTTTGTCCTGTTTTGGTATTGGGCAAAAGATCACAAACATCAAGACACATGCATGCAAACTTTATTAATCTATCTTCAAGATCAAACTTTTTATTCTCCATAACTTTCTTATTTCTTATTTAAAATTCCTTATTCCTTATTTGCCTCTTCCGCTGGCGGCGGTAACGGCTTAGGTTCATCTTCATGCAGATCAATTAATTTTTGATCGTCTGCAACAGGTATCTCTGGAGGTTGTGTTTTGTTAGCCTGCTGTTTAAGCGCAGCTAATTTCTTTTTACCGTAAGCCAGCCGAGTTATGGTTACAAATAAAACAGGCACAATAAAAATGGCAAGCGATGTAGCTGCGATCATTCCGCCAAACACAGTCCAGCCAATGGTTGAGCGGGCTATGGCTCCGGCGCCTGTTGCAAATACCAATGGTAATACGCCAAATATAAATGCAAGAGAAGTCATTAAAATAGGTCGCAAACGCAGCTTCACTGCTTGCAGTGTTGATTGAATTAATTCCATACCGTTATCAACACGTTCCTTGGCAAATTCCACGATCAATATTGCATTCTTGGCTGCCAAACCAATTAATGCTACCAAACCAATTTGTGCATATACGCTGTTACTTAATCGGGGAATAAAAGTTAATGTAAGTATTGCCCCAAAAGCGCCAATAGGCACAGCGAATAAAACTGAAAACGGAACAGACCAGCTTTCATACAATGCGCTTAAAAATAAAAACACAAACAGAATTGATAATGCAAAAATGTAAATGCTGCTGCTGCCGGCTTCAATCTCCTGTTTGCTTAACCCTGCAAATTCATAACCGTAGCCTGCAGGTAAATTTTTTGCAGCAACATCTTTTAATACATCAATTGCCTGGCCGCTGCTGTAGCCTTGTTTAGGCGTACCATTTATTTCAGCAGACCGGAACAAATTAAAATGAGAAATTACAGGAGCGCTTTCGACTATTTTGTAAGTAATGAGTGTGCTTAATGGTAATAATTCTCCAGCCTGATTCTTTACATAATATTGATTTAAATTTTTTATATCGCTGCGGTATAAAGTATCTGCCTGCGCTATCACGTGAAAATTTCTTCCATAAATAGCGAAATCATTTACATAACGGCTGCCTAAAAAAGTTTGCATCGTATTATACACATCAGAAAGAGAAACGCCAAGCCTCTTGCATTTTTCCCTATCAACATCTACCTGGTAACCCGGTGTTCTTGCAGTAAAAAAAGAAAACGCTCTTGCTATTTCCGGACGTTTATTTACCTCTGCAATAAAATTATTTACTACTTTTTCAAATGCCTTAATATCATCATTGCTTTCACGCTGCTCTAGTTCAAAAGTAAAGCCCGCAGTTTGCCCTAACCCCGGAATAGCAGGCGGTTGAATTACAACAACATTCGCTTCTTTAATACCTGCAAAACGTTTTTGCATTTCTGCAATAACAGCTTGTATTTGCGCTGATTTATCTGTTCTTTCATCCCACGGTTTTAACTGGCAAAAAATAGTACCGCTGTTTGATTTTGATGCGAATGTTACTACATTCAAACCACCGAGTGCGGCATAGTGGCCCACTGCAGGAATGGTTTTAATGCTATCCATTATTGTATTCAATGTTACCAAACTTCGTGAAGTGGAAGATGCTTCCGGCAATTCGTAAGTGATTAACAAGCGGCCTTCATCTTCTGTAGGAATAAAACCTGTGGGCTTCGACTTAAATAAAAAAAATGTGCCGATAAAAATGCACAGTAATATGATTAAAGCAAATACTGATTTTTTGATTATCCATTTTACACCATGTGTGTATTTTTCTGTTTCTCCGGCAAACCATTTGTTGAATTTAAAAAAGAATTTATTTAATCCTTTTGATGTATTGGTAAGATGCGATGGCCTCAACATTAGTGAACATAGTGCCGGTGTAAGTGACAATGCAACAAATGCAGAAATAAGAACTGATATAGCAATGGTGATGGCAAACTGCTGATACAATCTACCTACAATACCGGGAACAAAACCAACAGGAACGAACACTGCAGCCAATACTAATGCAATGGCTACCACCGGACCGGACATATCTTTCATTGCATTAATGGTAGCTTCTTTGGCAGATAATTTTTTATCATCAATATAATGCTGCACTGCTTCTACCACAATAATCGCATCATCCACTACAATACCAATTGCCAATACAAAACCAAACATGGTTAATGTATTTATTGTAAAGCCAAGTAAAGTAAATACAGCAAACGTGCCGATGATAGAAACAGGAATAGCCAAAATAGGAATTAAGGTAGAACGCCAGTCTTGCAGAAACAGGAACACTACAAGCGTAACCAATCCCAATGCCAGCAGCAAAGTTTTTACCACTTCATGAATTGAAACTTTTACAACCGATACAGATTCGAAAGGAACTACATAATCAACATCTTTAGGAAAAGATTTTTTTAATTCATCCATTGCTTTATACACGCCATCCGCAGTTTCCAAAGCATTGCTTCCCGGAGCCTGGTATATCAATAAATAAGAAGCTCTTTTCTCATCTACAAAAGAATTGCTGGCATAGCTGAATTTACCAAGCTGTGTACGGGCAACATCTTTTAAATAAACAATAGACCCGCTACCAGGCTGTGTTCTTACAATAATACTATCAAATTGAGCCTGTGTATTCAGGCGGCTGTTGGTAATAACTGAGTATTCAAATGCCTGAACATTTTGCTGCGGAGGTGCGCCAACAGAGCCTGCCGCAATTTGTATATTTTGTTCCTGCAAGGCATTAATTACATCATTAGCCGTTAATCCTAATTGAGCTAATTTATCAGGCTGCAGCCAGATACGCATACTGAAATCATCAGCTCTTGTAAAAACATCTCCCACACCTTTTACACGCAGCAAAGCATTCTTTACAAAAATGTTGGTATAATTATCAAGAAAAGTTACAGCATGAGAACCATTGGGAGAGTACATAGCTACCAGCATTAAAATACTTGGATTGCGTTTGCGTGTGGTAATACCTAATTGCTTAACATCGTTTGGTAATGAAGGTGTGGCAATGCCTACCCGGTTTTGAATATCCAATGCACCGGAAGTAACGTCTGCGCCTACGTTATAGGTAACTGTAATAGTAGTTTGCCCGCTGGAAGTGCTGTTGCTTTGCATGTAAGCCATGCCTGGCGTGCCATTTACCTGTGTTTCTATTGGAGTGGTAACTGTTTGCTCTACAGTTTGCGCATCAGCACCACTAAATGTGCTGGTAATTTGCACTGCCGCTGGACTAATTTCAGGGTATTGACCAACAGGCAAATTATTAATTGCCAGAATACCGAGCAACAATATTACTACCGATACAACAATGGCGGTAACAGGACGTCTTATAAAAGTATCTGCAATCATAAATTCGTTCTTACTTTATTTTCAATCATATTTTTTTGTACCGGGCTTTTGAATTTCAATCAGGCTTCTGTTGCCCGTCCGAATGGATTCATCCGAGCGAACGTCGCACACTTAAAAGTTCAGTTCTTTACTAAACTTTTTTATTGTTTCTTCGGCGATCCAATTTGTACAGTGGTACTGTCTTTTAATTTTTGAGCACCATCCGTTACAATTTTATCACCTTCATTCAATCCTTGTTTTACAATTACCTTATCATTAATTATAGTTCCTAATAATATTTTATGTTGAATGGCTTTGCTGCTGTCATTCACCACAAATACAAAATATTCTCCCATCTGCTCAGTAACCGCTTTGTAAGGGATAAGCATGAATAAGCTGTCGGTATTATTATTTTTTATCCGAACATTTGTATTCATGCCGGCTTTTAAAATATTTTTTGGATTGGCAAACACCAATCTTGCTTTAATAGTTCCTGTTTGCGGATCAACAGCACGGTCAATAAAACTCACTTTTCCTGTTTGCGGATAAATGGAATTATCCGGTAATCGCAAAGTGAAAACTGAATCTTTAACAATGGAAGGATTTTGCTGCAGTTGTATAAAGCGTGGAATTTCTTTTTGATCCACTGCAATATCTACCGCCATCGGGTCTTCAGATGAAATAGTATTTAATAAAGTTTGATTGGCTGTAACCAGCGCTCCCATTTTTACCTGCGATATGCCAATGGTTCCTGCAAATGGAGCATAGATAGCAGAATATTTTACAGTTGCCTGCACATTTCTAACATTTGATTTTGCAGCCTCCACCTGCATTTTAGCGCTTTGCAAATCAGCCATTGCATGGTCATAAACCTGTTTCGCAATGGCATCCTGTTTCAACAAATCATTGTAGCGGTCCGCATCCTGTTGTGCCTTTGCTAAATTAGCTTTTGATACATTTAAATTAGCAACAGACTGGTCGTAATTAGCCTGGAATTGCTGCCGGTCAATATCATATAATTTTTGCCCTTTACGTACATGCTGCCCGTCTGTAAAAAAAATTCCTGTAATATATCCGGTAACCTGGGCTCTTAGATCAACCTGGTTAAGAGCAGCTACGGTTGCCGGATATTCATCATAATACACAGCGCTTTCTTTTTTTACCTGGTACACATTTACAACGGTTGGTGGTGGTTTTTGTTTTTCATCTTTTTTCTTTTCACTACAGGAAAAGATTATAAACGCACAGCTAAAAACAATAAACAATTGAAGAGTTCTATTTTTCATGTTAGAAATTTATCTTTCGATATTTAAAATTTGATTTTTGTTTTACAGAATATTCCTCACTATTTACTACTCACCATTTTTTAATATTGAATAGTTCCCAATGCTTTTTGCACATCAATCTTGCTTTGCAATAATTGGTACAATGCAGCATAATAATTTAATTGCGATGTCCGCAAGTCGCTTTCAGCAATAATTACATCAAGATAAGTTTTAATACCCTGCTGGTATTGCAGCCTGATAACATTGTAAACATCATTTGCCAATTGCACATTTTCTTTCAACGCATCATAATTGGCAAGGTTACCTTTATACAAAGCCAATGCCTGTGCGTATTCCGAGACTATTCTGCTTTTTAAAAATATAATTCTCCAATCAACGCTTTCAATCTGTAATTCGGCAGCCCTTGTCTGGTGAATCCTTTTAAATCCCTGGAAAATAGAAAACGAAAGTTGTAAACCAATGTCTGAATTTGGGAACGACTGATTGTACAATTTCCCAAAATTATTATTAAAATAATTAATGTTGTAACTGCCATACGCAGATACTACTGGCAAAAAACCCCATTTATAATATTTCAGGTTATACTGTTGCAAACGTTTTTGTGTTTGCAATAATTTGTATTCAATTCTGTTATCGTAATTAATTTGCTGCAGGGTATCCAATTGAGCATCTATTTCCAGTTGTGTGCTGTCGTATTGCAATTGCAGGTAAGCACTATCGGGGTAGCCCATTAATTGTTTCAGAAAAAAATATTTTGCAGTTAATAAACCCTCCCCCTGTTTACGTTGGGCTTTTGCATTGTTTAAGGAAATGGTGGCACGCTTGTAATCAGTTTTATCAACAATGCCGCCCTGGTATTGATTATACGCATCTTTCAGACTTCTGTTCAATCGAACAATATCTTCATCCAGAACATCTATTTGTTTTTGTGTTAGCAGCACATCATAAAAAGTTTTACCTACTTCGGCTGCAATGCTTATTCTGTTGCTGTCTGTTATTTGTCTTATTTCTCTTCTAACATCAGGGGCAGTTCTGCTTGCAAGCAACACATCCCTGTTAAAAATATTTTGTGTAGCGGTAAAATTAATGCCAGTAATATTATGCGTTCCGTTATTAACATAATTACCGCTAAAATAAGAGGTTGGTAATTGAATATAATTTTGATAGTTCGCATTCAGGTTTAGTTGAGGATACCAGTCTGCCAGTTTTGTTCTGATGGTTTCTTTCGTAATTTTTTCATCAATCAATGATTGCTGAATAATGGGTTGATGCTTTAGCGCATATTGTATGCAATTATAAAGTGTAGCATTTTGCAGAACGGAATCCTGTGAATTTTGAGTTAACCCTTTGAATGGAATAAAAAAAAATATAGTGATTGCAAATAGAAATGTATGTTTCATCATGCCGTTTATGAACAGTAAAAATATTAATCTTTACCGGTAAGCAATGATAATGCCTGAAATTTTATCTTTGCATTAGAAATTTTGCCTACCTGCCGACAGGCAGGTTCGGTTACAAAAATATTTTAATTAAACAAGTTACATTTGTATATGCCAATACAAGTTGGAATTATTATGGGCAGTGACAGCGACCTGAAAATTATGGATGCTGCTGCAAAACTTTTAGAAAAATTTGATGTAAAGTTTGAG
>OLLO01000239.1_pt1 | contig 21709 bp, 15 predicted proteins | sample 1604551 | NCBI WGS metagenome assembly OLLO01 (sample SAMEA104055720, study PRJEB20765) | soil metagenome | biome: Arctic tundra; feature: Polygonal ground; material: soil | place: USA | collected 2011-09 | depth 0-0.5 m
TGGACCTCACCCTTCCCTCTCCAAAGGAGAGGGTGATAAATTAAATACTTAGCACAAAATCGAACTTTTTAATATCACGGCCGAAAGCATCTGCATTATTATTTTGATCAATTTTTTCAAGCTTTTTTTCCAGCTCTTCTTTTTTCTTAAGCAGAGAATCTTTAATTTTTTGAACCTGCTTTTCTTTTACCACTTTTAGTGAATCAATTGTTTTTTGTGTTTGATCGTAACGATAACCAGGATTATCATTACCACTTTCATCATCCCGGTCATCAACAGTAACCTTAATTTTATTGGGTCCTATCTTTTTGTAATAAGTTCGTCTATGCCCCCAACCTTCGCTGGCAGGTTTTCCGTCCAAAGTGTACAAACCATCTTCTTTCATTACCAACTCCTCACCCTGATGGCCATACCACGAAAAACTTTCATTCTCCCAATCGTAATCATCCCCATTCTCACTCCATGGAAATTGAAACCGTTCCCAGTTACTCCATCTAACTTTGTTATTAATTTTAATTCTTTTGCCTACTGGCACTGCAATGTTTATTACAACATGCTGTTTCCTGAATTTATCCTGTTCGGTAATTGGAATTCCTCTATCAATTAATAATGTAGAATCTTTTTGTGAAACATTGTAATTCATAAGGGCTGCCAACGTATCGGCATAATGTCTTGTACGTCCACTACAAAATTTTGTCAGCGTAACCTGAAAGCTATCATTAGTTGATTTTATAATCCTAATGCTGACATTATCTACATAAGCAGTATCCTCATTAATACTTCCAAATGGTTCCATTATAAACCTATTGTATCTACCTGTATTATTGTTAGATATTTCCAGCATATTGACTGTTGGATTTGACAGGGCAATTTTTTCTTCAGTTACATTGTTAAGGCTTCTGAAATCTCTGCCAACGGAAACTATTAAAGAAATAAAACAGATAACTCCTGCCAGCCACAGTATCAAAAAACTCCATCTCATCATTCTGCTGTTGCTCCTGATCTTTGCAATCCTCCTGATTATCCAGGTTATAATACCAACTACGGGTACATAAATAAGAAATAATAAAGTGCCCCATGCCAGTGCATTTTGCCAGCCGTCTTTTAATAAATAATCTTTAAAAGGAAATATGCCGGTTGCCGCAATAGCAAAGCCAAATGAGGTTATAGCGAAAATTGCTAACAGAAAATATAAAAATATCTTAACCAGTACAATTATTATATCTCCTAAAGACGTTCTTGTTCTTCTTGCAACATATGCCGCTTCCGGAGCAACATTACTTCCTTTTTGATGTACGAATTCTTTTGCTTCCTTACCAAATTTTTTCATTCTTTCTTTTACTTCTTTCATTTCTTCGGTCACAGAATTTTTTATTGAATTCAGATCAACTCTTTCTCCTTTCATTTCTAACTTCTCTGATGTTGTTGTAGCCTCGGGAATTACAAGCCAAAGAATAATATAGATCAATAAAGTGCCGGGACTAAATGAAAAACTAACGAAGTGAGGAAATGTGAATGGCCCGAAATGTCCCCATCTGAAGAAAAAAGAAATAAAAGGTATTAAAAAAATTATCCTTGGTATCCAAACATTAATATTAAAATAACTGGCAATACCGCTGCAAACACCTGCTATTATTTTATCATCCGGATTTCTATATAATCTTTTACGAACACCATTTTGTACCGAATCGCTGCTGGGAACAAGAGCCCACAATAATAAATAGGCAAAAAATCCAATTCCGGAAAAGATGAACACGAGCCTAACAATTATTGGTTCAATATTAAAATAAGCCGCGATACCGCTACATACGCCACCAAGTACTTTGTTGTTAGCATCACGATACAACTTTTTACCCGATTGAGTAAAAGCAGTTTGCTGATACGCTCCTTTAGACTCCTGGTCTTTATTTGTATAAGAACTATCGGTTGATGCATTATCAGCATCTGCTAAATCCTGCGGACGACCAATATTATTTATAATGGCATTAATGTCATCATCCGTAATACAGGTTGCGCCATTTTTAATACGCTCCTGAAAAAGTTCACCGATTCGGTTTTCAATATCGTTTATAATTTCATCCTTGCCTTCTTCATTTGCGAAATAAATTCTCAGGCTATCGGTATATTGCTTCAATAGGTCGTAAGATGTTTCCTCAATAGGAACCACTCTTCCCTGGAAATTTATGTTTATTACTTTTTTCATCTCAATTGATTTATTAGTTTGTTGAAGTTGTTTTGATTGAACCTTTATCCGAGGTAATCGTTTCTACAGCATTGGCAAGTTCCTGCCATGTAGTTTCTAATTCTTTATAAAATGCTGCTCCTTTTTCAGTGAGCATAAAATATTTTCGTGGTGGGCCGCTATTACTTTCTACCCAACGGTAGGTTAAAAGCTCTGCATTCTTTAATCGGGTAAGGAGCGGATAAAGTGTTCCTTCCAGGATATTAAGATTAGCTGCCTTCATTTTATCAATGATATCAGAAGGATAAGCTTCACCTAATTGTATTACTGAAAGAATACAGAATTCCAATACTCCTTTTCTCATCTGGCTTGCTGTGTTATCAATATTCATGACGTCTGTTTTTAATCTGTTTTCTTAATTCTTAACCAAAGATAACAACTAATTTAATACTATGCAATACATAATACCATATTTTTTATAGTAGCTGGTAGTGTAAATATCCAATTTTATATCTAAACCCTTATCTGTATTGGATTTTAAGGGGTTTCGCTTATAAAAAATAATTTCACTTTAATGGATGAGTGGTAGAATAATTTTATGAACGGAGGATTAAAAACATGATTTATTTGGCCTACTTTTAAAAAAATCTATATCATGAGATTAATATTTGTTTGCTTTTTATTGATAGGAAATATCCTTGTTTCCAGCGGCCAGAAACAAAAAATAAACAAGCCGCTTCAAAGACAAATTGAGGAACTAATAAAGGGCTTTAACGGAGACATCGGTGTGTATGTAAAAAGCCTTAGGACCAATAAGATCGTTTCTATAAATGCTGATACCATATTTCCTACGGCCAGTATGATCAAGATCCCGATACTAACCGGGGTGATGTATAAAATAAACAAAGGAGAATTACAATATCATCAAACACTAACTTATAAAGATTCATTATTGTATGCCGGCGTTGATATATTGGGATCATTTAAAAATAATGAACAGATAGAATTAAGCAAAGTAATGATGCTGATGCTTACCATGAGTGATAACACGGCCAGTCTTTGGTTGCAAAGTTTAGCAGGCGGAGGTAAAAGAATAAATGAAATATTAGATAGCTTAGGATTTAAAAACACAAGAGTAAATTCCCGAACACCGGGAAGAGAAATAAACAGAACGCAATATGGCTGGGGACAAACGACTCCTTTTGAAATGGTTTATCTCTTTGAAAAAATTTATCGCGGAGAAATTATCAGCGACAGTATTTCACAAAAAATGATCAGGTTAATGGGCAGAGATTATTGGGATGAAGAAGCGATCTCTCAAATTCCTTCAATCATTTTTGTAGCTGCCAAAAGTGGCGCAGTGGATGAATCAAGAAGTGAGACCTTGCTTGTTATGGCGCTAAAAAATCCTTATATATTTTCTATCTGTACTAAAAATAATAAGGATACAAGCTGGAAAGAAAACAATGAAGCCTGGATACTTACAAGGAAAATTTCAAAACTATTATGGGAATACTTTGGGAAGAAAAAATAATCTTAATTATTTTAGGCCACTTAATGCAGGTGTATTGCTATCAATTTTGTTCAAAAAATAACTATACTACTTAACTATAAAACAAGTGTTTGAATTGCATGTGGTAAAATATTTACAATAGCACCATTCTTTCCTATGCATAAATTATAAGTTATTTTTTTATCACTTTGATTCATTACTATAATTGCAATTTTACCGTCTTCATTAATAAAAGATGTTGTAAGTAATTGACTCCTGCTTGATGCACTTGTGATTTTTTTTGCACCCGGACGAATAAATTTAGAAAAATGGCCAATATAATAATATGAATTGGTATAAATCAGTTCACCTGTTTGAGTATTGGCATGCATGGGGGCAAAACAAAAATTACCAACATGATTTGGTCCGCCTGTTTCATCCAATAAAATATTCCAATCAGTCCATCCCACAGTACCATTATTAAAATCATTTATCATTGAGCGGCCATATTTTTCGCCCAATCCCCAAAAATTAATTCGCTTTGCATTAAAACTATCGGCACAACCTTCAGTAAATAATAAATTCTTATCAGGATATGCTTTGTGTACCAATCCCACATTTTCATACATGGGTTGTCCGCCACTCCAATCTTCATACCAATGAAAGCCCATACCCCATGCATATTTTGCAGCTTCAGGGTCATCGAATATAATGTTAGCCCTATGAAACATTAAATCCCGGTTATGATCCCAAACGATAATTTTTTTATTACCTAAACCTTCTTTTTTCATTGTGGGGCCTAAATATATTTTTAAAAAATCTCTTTCTTCATTGGCTGTAAATATGCAAGACTCCCATTTCTGTGTAGCCATAGGTTCATTTTGTACAGTTATTCCCCAAACAGGAATCCCTTCTTTTTCGTATGCTTTGATAAATTTTGTAAAATAGTTAGCCCAGCTTTGATCAAACGCCGGTTTTAATTTTCCCCCATGCAACATTTCATTATTGGTTTTCATAAATGCAGGTGGGCTCCATGGGCTTGCAAACAAAGTTAGTTTTCCGCCGGCTGCGGCTATCGCCTGTTTTATAAAAGGAATACGAAATTGTTTATCATGATTAATATTAAATGAGTTTAATGAGGTATCTCCTTCAGTAACATAGGTATAACTACCACTACTAAAATCGCAACTGTTGATATTGGTTCTTGCCAAAGTATAACCGATTCCTTTTTCTTTATCGAAATATGCCTGTAGTAATTCCTGTTGTTTTTCTTTGGGTAATTTGGCAAATGTTTCCGCGGATGCATCAGTCAATGCGCCGCCTATTCCCATAAAAGTTTGAAATGTTTTTGTAGGGTCAACGAATATGCAAATTTGTGTTTCTAATGGTTGGCCGAAATCTTTAAAGCGCAAGGTGTCCGTTGGGGTAATTCTTAAATTGGTACTATCAGCTGTAGTATAAACTGTAACTATTCGGTTTTTAATAGAAAAAGGAATTACCTGTGGTTTGCTTTTTTGTTGAGAAAAAGCAAAAAAAGATGCCAGCAAAAGAGTGGTTGTAGCGATTATTTTCATGTTATAAATTGTTTATTAAAGTAATTCTTACCAAATATATGTTCCAGTAGAACCACTTTCTAATGAAGTGGTAACCCATTTACCATTGTATTTAATGTTAAATAATTCTGTAGCATTTCCATCATTTTCTATAATTAAAACTTTTTTTTCACCTGGAGTTTTAAATGCTACATTATTTAAATTACCAGTTAAATTACTTGTAATTCTTACTGAACCGGCTGGAACAAATTTGGAAGCATGGGCTATAATATAATATCCCACATTTCTGCTAAAATTATCACTGGTATTAATAGTTATAGCACCTTTACAAGTAGAACAACCGCCTATAGTATGAGGTTCAAAAGCGGCATTATTAGCCAGGTTCCATTCCAGTGCAACTTTACTCCAGTTGCGCATTGAGCCAATGATTACATTTTTTAAATGCCATTTTAAATCGCCATCAAAACTGCCGGTTGAAGAAGTATATTGCTCGGTAAAATATATATTTTTATCAGGAAAAGCATTATGAACCAAAGACAATGCACTTATATCTCCTGCATATAAATGAAAAGCAGAACCATCTATAAATGATTTTGCAGTTGCATCATTTAATATAGCAATAGGATATTCTGGTTTGTCACAATTGTGATCATAAATAACAATCTTAGTTGTAAAATTTGCTGCTTGAAAAGCTGGCCCTAAGTTATTTTTTATAAAATCTGTTTGTTGCAAAGCCGTCATTAACATGCTGGGATTATTTCCCGGATGCAATGGTTCATTTTGAGGTGTAACAGCATTTATTGTGATGCCTTCGGCTTTCATTTTTTGAATATACTTTACAAAATATTGAGCATACACTCCATAATATTGTGGTTGTAAACTTCCGCCCATAAAGCTATTATTATCTTTCATCCAAACTGGTGCCGACCAGGGAGCTGCCATAATCTTTATAAATGGATTTATTATTAAAATTTCTTTTAAAAGTGGTATTAAATTGGTCAAATCCGGAGACAAACTAAAGCTGGTTAAGTTTACATCTGTTTGCCCGCTTAACATATCATCATAAGTAAATGGGGCATCATTTAAATCGGATGCTCCAATGCTGATTCTTAAATAACTTATTGAGATGGAACTGTTGCCTGTACCAAATAACTCTTGTAATAATTCTTGCTTTTTTGTTGGGCTCAATAGGTTAATTACCTGAGCACTTCCACCCGTTAGTGTATATCCAAAACCATCAATTGATTGAAAGGTTTGAGTTTCATCTACTTCAATATTTGAATACATATTAAAAGTAGTACCAAATCCTAAAACTGTAGATTGCTTTTCAAGTTTTACAGATTGGTCCGCTTTAGTTAACCAAAAATCCACTTCGTTTGTAACAGGAGGTGGAACTGGGTTAGGAGTTGGATTAACTACTGATTTAGCACATTTTGATTGAATAGCAGTTAGTGCAATTAGCAGGATAATTTTCATATTTATTTTCATAACTTTCCTTTTTTTGTAATTAATTTTAACTAACCAGGAAATGATCTGAAGGATATATTGATGTAGTACCACTCGATGTAGTGTTGGATTTTGAACATCCTGCCAGGAGAATGTAAATTAATCCGATTGTAACAACAAGATTATTATTTGGCTTGAATTTACTCACAATTACAATTTTACTTTTCCATTTAATTTTATCTTCCTGGATGATGCTCCGATCATGATATCATATACTCCATTTTCCATCACCCATTTATTTTCAATATCATTGTAATAGTGAAATGCGTTTTCATCCAAGACAATTTTTACCAATTTAGAATCTCCCGGCTGAAGAAATATTTTTTCAAAAGCTTTCAGTTCTTTTTCAGGTCTCGGCAAGGTTGATTTTTCCTGCTTTACATATACCTGCGCAACTTCAGCCCCGGGAACACTTCCTGTGTTTTTTAAAGTAAAAGTTATTGTTGTATTTTTTTTACCAGCTTGAATTTTTAAGTTGCTATATTCAAAAGTTGTATAAGATAACCCATGTCCAAATGCAAATTGCGGTTCCACTTTATAGGTATCAAAATAACGATAGCCAACATAAATATCATCGGTATAATATAACTGCATTGAGTCTTTTGATATTATGCCCAACTTTTGCGAAGGTGCATCTTCTAATATTTTAGGAAAAGTCATTGGCAACTTTCCAGATGGATTTACCTGTCCGAAAATTATTTTGGCTAATGCATTTCCACCTTCCATCCCCGGATACCAAGCCTGCAAAATTGCAGGAACGTTATTTATCCATTGAGTCATATCAATTGGTCCTCCTCCCATTAATACAACTACTGTTTTAGGGTTGGCTTTAAGTACAGCTTTTATTAATTCATCCTGCCCGAAAGGCATGTGCATATCCGGTTTATCATATCCTTCTGCATCATAAGCATTATCGCTCCATACAGAATAATTAAAACCATGAGTCCATCCACCAACTACTATAGCAACATCGGCTTTTGAAGCTGCTTCAGCTGCCTGCATTATTAATAAATCATCTGCTGTTGCACCTCTTTCAATTTTATATCCCTGGTTGTAAGTTATATTTATTTTATTTCCACCTGCATTTCTTAAACCTTCTATTGGAGTTACTTCATAAAAAGCTTTTGCCTGAGAGCTTCCTCCGCCCATTGCCTGCTTTCTTTCTGCATTAAAACCAATTACAGCAATTGTTTTTACTGATGATGATAAAGGCAAAATTTTATTATCGTTTTTAAGCAATACAATTCCTTCTTCGGCTACTTTAAGCGCTGTTTGCTGATGCGCTTTTGTATTGGATTCGCCCTTTTTACGGACGCCATCAATCATATTCGTTTTAAACATTACATACAAAATCCTTCTTACTTTTTCATTGATAACGCTTTCATCTATCCTGCCACTTCTTACCAGATTTACAACAGTATCACCCATAAAAAATTTACTATAATCACGGTGGGGACGCTGGTTTAGATCTGTTCCCATTTCAAGATCGCAGCCATTCCATATAGCTTCTATTGTATTATGAACAGCTCCCCAATCACTCATTACAAAACCTTTAAAGCCCCATTCTTTTTTAAGTATTTGATTAAGAAGATAACTGTTTTGACTAGCCCATTGTCCACGCACTTTATTGTAGGAACCCATTAAAGTATTTACATTAGCTTCGGTAACTGCGGCTTTAGAGCCAGGTAAGTAAATTTCACGCAGAGCACGTTCAGTAAGGTTTACGTTTACATTAAAGCGGTTTGTTTCCATGTTATTTACAGCAAAGTGTTTTACACATGCAGATATACCCTGATCCTGCACACCATTAATATACCCAACCACCATTCTTGATACTAAATAAGGATCTTCACTTTCATATTCAAAATTTCTTCCGTTTAAAGGGGAACGGATGATGTTAATCCCCGGTCCGAGAATGACATCTTTACCATGAAAATTTGCTTCGCTGCCTAATACTGAACCAAATTCGTAACCAAGTTTAGGATTCCAGGTAGCAGCTAAACAAGTACCAACCGGCAAATAAGTACCAGTGTCAGATCGTACTGCATGAGGCCCATCTGAAAGTACCAACTTAGGTATTCCTAAACGTGACACCCCACCTGATGTAAAAAATGAACTTGCATGAATCATGTTCACTTTTTCTTCTAGTGTCATTTTTTTAATTAATGCATTAATCTTTGCTTCAGTTGATGCATTTTTTTGAGCATTGGTGTTTAAAGTAAAAGCTACCGCTGCAAATAATAAAAATAATCTGCAACATGATTTGTATAACATGTTAGTCTGTTTAATAATTGTATTAATCATTTTATTTTAAAAAACTGATAATAATATTTTCTCGAGCAACATCTTACCATTAATTGCATTTCGCCATTATCATTTTACATAAAAAGGAATGTTAGCTGTAGCCACCTTGTTATGCCCGTCGCTTATGTATAAAAACAAGCGATAAGCGCCTTCTTTTTCAGGTGTTTTCAAAATTGCTTTTTTTAAGTTTTCAACGGATATCGATGCAGGTATAGCTTCAGGACGTGACTCACGATCACCCCCATTTTTAAGATCAGTGCTTTCAGGCAGCAACTCCCATCGTACGATCATTTTATCTTTATTTGGCTCATGTGCAAATACAGATAGCGGATAATTTTTGTCTGGCTGCAGATAAATAATATCAGTTGCTTTTTTATTGTTCAACAATACAGAATCTACATGTGGTGCCCGGTTTTTAGGCCACCTACCGCTCCATAAGTATTGCATTACGTCTACAACTTCTGATTCTTCTCCTATCTCTGTAAAAAGGCCATACCAGGTCGGTGTTCTTTCCTGCTTTTGCCCCCACAAAAACACGTATGAACCTACACAGTGTTTATCCTGTTTTATAGATGCTTCATACCTGCTTTTATATACTGCAGCTTTTTGGCTGCTGGTTTCTTCTATTGATGCCTTCCAAGGGGTTTGCATACTTTCCCAGTGGCCTGTTGGACCCCATTCAGTTACCATGTACGGACCTTTCCATCCGGCAGAACGCAATTGTTGCGGCACGCTAGCCAATCCGCCGTATACCTGTACTGAAAGTAAATCAAGTTCCGGGCATCGGGCTTTTATATATTCAATTTCTCGTTTGTTTACTCCGGCTAACATAGTAGTAACCGGGTGGTTGCGATCTTCCTGGTGAATCATCTTTGCAATATCATTTACAGCATCCCAAACTTTTGGATTTTTATACTCCAGATTAAGTTCATTACCTATACCCCATATTAATAGAGCCGGATAGTTTTTGTATTTACGTACTTCCTGACGCAATCTTTCTAACTGTTGTTTCACAGCTGTTGTATCATTGTAATTAAAGCCATGACGCTCACGAGCTACATTTAAACCCATGGTTACTGTTAAGCCAAGTTTATATGCTTTACTTAATACTTCTTCTCCATTTTTAGTATCCCAGGTACGGATAGAATTTCCTCCATATTTAGCCAAACGGTCAGTATAATTGGTGCCGCCTGCCCCTTTAATAAAGTAAGGTTTGCCTTCCCTTATTAAAGTAAAACCTTCATTTTGGGCAACAATTTTTGCTTTTATAGCACTATCGATATTTTGTGTATAAGCAGCATTTAATCCTAATAAAAAAACGATGCTTAATACACTCTTAAAAGAACAAATCATGTTTTATAAGTTTTTGGTATAGATTAAAATATTACCTGTCTTCCTGATTAATGTTACCAGATGAAAGTGCCTACTGAACCTGCATCTAAAGAAGCCACAACTAACCACTGCTGCAAGTAATAAAACCAATTTAATAGATAATTTGTAGAACATGATTTTATAATTAATAGTTGATATTATACTTTCTTTTATTTAATACTGATGAACTCAAAATAATTTAATTTGAAATCGCCTTTTACTACAAAGATTTTAAAACGGCTAATACCTTTTGTAAGATGAATATTTGTTACAGTGGTTGTTTCCCAATCTTTATCGCCCGCCCCTTCTTTTAATGAAATGTTTTCTACAACAGCAACATCATTTACTAATATTTGTATGTTGCTTTCATGGCCTGATGCAATACGTATATTCAAATTATACAAATCTGTTTTTTCAACATTGATAGTGTATTGTAGCCATTCACCATCTTCTATCCAACCCACATTAAATCCATTAGTTAAAGAATCAGTACAGGCTTCAATATCAACTCCGTCATTTCTATATTGCCCACCCCTGTTTCCCGCAGTTCTTTTGCCTGTTGACACATGGTAATCTGCGGAGTCATTATCCATGTATGCAAAATGATTTCTTCCTAAATCATAATCAACTGCAAACACAATTGTATTCGGCTTAATTATATGTTGCTTAAAAGGTATTGTTTCAAAAGAATTCACCTGCCGGAACATAGCGTCAATTACATCTTTATGCATGTTGTTATTCTCCGCTTTTATATCTTCCGTTAACTGCATTAAAGCAGTAAAAGCATCAGCCTGGGAAGGTTTTGGAGATTGCCCTTTCCAATAACTTATCAATTGTTTATAGCCATTGTTTTGCTTAATCTGCAAGGGATTATTTAAGCCAAATTTTTTCAGTGGCCACCATGCCCAGCCTATTTTATTTTTTTCAAATAATCCGATCGCATCAGTAAACCATACATTCGAGTTTTCCCCTGACTCTCCGCACCATACAGGCACATTGTATTTATCCCGGATATCTAAAATTTTTTGTATGGACTGCTGATCATTACTGTTCCAGTATTTATGAAAGCTTACAACTATATTGTTATCCCATAAAGGAAATATGCCGTTATAATTATTTGCCCAGCAATTTGCTTCAATAAAAATTACATGCTTTTTATCAACTTGCCGTATAGCATCAGTAATGTCAGTAAGCATTTTTTTAAGTGGTACATTTTCTGTTTCGGCGCAACCATTTTTATCTGCAGCATTTTGAAAGCCCCAATTGGTTTCATTGATAAGATCATAGCCTCCAATCCATTGTTCGTTGGCATAGCGTTCAGCTAATTTTCTCCACAGAGCAATTGTTTTTTGTTTATTTAATTCGCTTTGCCAAAGGGATGGTTTTGATGTATCTCTGTCAGAGATTGCAACATCATTTCCCTGTCCTCCAGGTGTTGCATGCAAATCCAGAATGAGATAAATTTTATCGGCTTTACACCAGCTTAGCAAACTATCAGTTAATGTAAACCCTTTTGTAAGCCATGTATTTTTTCCAGCTACAGGTTCTTTCTCAATAGGAAGAGTAAATAAATTATAGTGCATGGGCAAGCGCACTGAATTAAATCCCCATGCGGCCAGTGAGTCAATGTCTGATCTTGTACAATGATTATCTAACCAGGCTTCATAAAACTTTTTTGTATTTGCTTCTCCTATAAGATCAACAATTTTTTTCCTGATATCATATTGTGCTGATGCAACGCCGGAAAGGCTCAACATATAAGGTTCCTGCAACATCCACCCACCAAGCCCCATTCCACGAAAAATTATCTCTTCGCCTTTTTCATTTACAATCATTTTGCCATTGGCTTTAAGAATGCCTTGCGTGTATGATTGTTTTGAAAAAAACAGAAGAAATATTAATATAATTTGCTTTAAAAACATGTAACAGAAATTCGATTTATTTGTAATACTCCGGTTCTTTTATATTTATTTAATCAACTTTAGGCTTATAAGTCATCTACATTTATAATAATACAACCGCCTAAAGTATTAATACTTTGATACGCAGCCGGTAAAGCCACACTAAAAATATATTCTGTATTAGGACAATATTCATTGTCTGGTAATGGGGTAATGCTTTGAGCATTGATAACTGTGCTTACAATTATTGAAAGTAATAATATGAGTAACTGTTTCGTAAAAATTATTTTAAAGTTTTTGTAAATGAATTTGAAAACCTATACCTATTTGAAAACCTTTTCTTACTTCCTTATTAGCCTGTTCAACATCTTCTTTACTATAACTATAGCCTAATAAAAATTCCATCCCGACACTTGAGTTAAAAAATATTTCCGGTCCTGCCATAATGGAAAACTTATCATCGTTCATTTGCATCCCATTATTTTCATTGCAGATTTAGGTGCCTTTCTTTTCTTAAAAACAATTTCTAATTATTATTGAAACACTCTCACATAATCAACAAACATTCTTTGTGGAAAATTAGTGGTTCCATCCGGCGAACCAGGCCAGTTGCCTCCTACGGCTACATTAAATATGAAAAACTGATCGGCATTAAATGGATAATTTGCCGCCCCTACATCGGCTACTGTAACCGTAAGATATAATTGATCATCTACATAGCATTTAATTAAATCCTGCGCCCATACCATACTGAACACATGAAACTGCTGAGAATAATCGCCTGATGATAAATTATAATTTGCACCCTTTGAATCATGGGTTCCTCCTGCATTTTTCCAATGCATGGTACCGCTAATCCTGCCGGGATAGGTACCAACTAATTCCATAATATCCATTTCGCCGCAAGCTGGCCAACCGGCAGTAGTTATATTTGACCCTAACATCCATAATGCCGGCCACATTCCTTTAGCTACCGGCAGTTTAGCCCTGATATCGATCCGTCCGAATTTGAAAACTTTTTTATTTTGTGTGGTCATTCTTCCGGAAGAATAATTTAATCCGAGCATTGATTCTTTACGGGCTTCAATGATTAAATTGCCATTTGATAGAAAAGTATTTTTTAAACTGTTGGTATAATATTCCAGTTCATTATTTCCCCAGCCTCCGCTTCCATTACCAATCTCCTGGTTCCAAACACTTTGGTCCAAATTCGTTCCGGAAAATTCATCACTCCAGGCAAGTGTATAACCCGGATATGTTAATGGTGTGGTATAGCCGGTATTATCTGTTGGTAAATAAGTTCCATCTTCAGTTAGTATTATTCCTTTTGGTGTAGCTGTAGTAATTGTACAAAGTTTAGGATTGCTTAATTGAACGGTGAATTGCAAATTGGCCTGGCGTAAATTCGTGGGCTCACCTTTAATCTGCACATCAATTGTGGCTTGTGTTTGGTTAGCCGGTATAGATACAGTTCCTGAAGCTGCTGTATAATCTCCCGGGGATGTTGCTGTTCCGTCTACAATTGTATAATCAACCGAAACTGCATTCGTTGTTGTTTTATCAGCATTAAAATAAAACCGCATGGTGGTAGCAGTGGCTGTTCTTGGTTGACTGACATCCTGGACACTTATTGCCAGAAGGGGCGCAGGTGTAGGCGTAGGAGCCGGAGTATCACTGCCTTTACTGCAAGAAAACAAAACCAGGCAAAAAGAAAGAATAAAAATGATTGAAGATGTTTTTTGTTGTTTCATAAAATAACTTTTTAACAGCGAGTATTTACTATCATTAATATTTGAACAAGCGCAAAATTTTCTTACACAGATATGACACGTTTTACAATTCTAAGATCAATGCTAAACCAAAATAATCAGTACAATTCAATTTCTATTAGGCAGCAATAGCATTAAATTCCATTTGTTACTACTACTAAAAATAAAAAGAGGCTGACTCAAAAGTAAAATGAAAGCGCTGAGAATTGCTTAAATGAAATTAGCCTCCATCAGGTATCCGAATAAAAAGAGGCTGTCTCGACCTTTTGAGACAGCCTCTTTAATCTGGTTTCTCTAAACGTATATAAAACTATAAGTAACTCTATTAATTTATTAAATCGCTTTTAATTTTATATACCAGGCATTCCCGGTTTCGGTACCTTGTACTCTCAGATACATATAGGTTGGTGTTAAAACCATAATTTCGTATTCCTTTAGTACAGCGCCATAGCCAATAAATGTATTAACACCTGCTAATTGAATAGCTGTTTTAGTTGACGGTGCAGAAGCTGCAATTCCTGATGAAGAAGGAACAAAACTAAATGCACCAGTTCCGCCAGCATAACTATAACAAGCCTCTGCACCTGACGCAGGAATACCAGGAAGGCCACCTGCCAAAGGACCGGTTTTAGTAAATGCACCATCAGGTGATGCAACCTGTAAAGAAAAAGTACCACTAGCAACAATTTTAGTAAATGTGAAAGTTGCCGTATAAAAACAATTAGCTGTAGCTACTTTTTCATTAATTGCTGCAGCCCACCACTCCGGAGTTACAGAAGTAGTACTCCAGGGACCTACCCCCAAATGGCCGGCTACACTCTTGTCAACAACCCAGGTTTTAGATGTTCCACCGGTTAAATTAGCAACGATTGCAGGGTCAGGAGTAAAATTGCTTTGTACTGTAACATCTTTAGTAATGGTTGATGAAGTGCCGCCTTTACCATAAGCTACAGCTGTAATCCTGTAAGTATTTAAACCCAGAGTAGTGTATTTTTTGGTAATAGTTCCAGTGGGTAAAAAAACCAAACTTACAGGATCATTAGCGTCATAATCAACTTTATAAGACAATGCATTATCTGCCGTAACAGTAATTTGTACATTACCGGAACCATCACCATTGGGGTGAGTGGCATCCTGGCCTGCAATTGCTGTAGTAATTAGTACGTTAGTGGGAGCAGTCAGATCTCCCAGGCTATAAGTCGTTTTCTTACAACTGCCAATTATTAGCAGCAGTACGAATATGCCAATTAGGTATTTTATATTATTTTTCATGTTCATTTGTTTTTTTAATTAATTAGTCAATCTAATATTATCAATATAGATAATTTCACCTTTTCCTGCTGCAGCATCATTAAACCTAAAAACTAGTTGACCAAATCTTGCTGTGCCAGAAATAGCAGGAATAGTGCTAAAATCAAAAACCAATTCCTCCCAGGCACCAGAAGTTGTCAGAGGAACCTTCAGCACTCCAACCCCATTTGCCGTTGCACCGGTACCTGCAATAGCAGACTCTAATTCCACATTTAATTTTTTGCCAATATTTGTTGGGTCCGGGTTGTACACCAATACTTTTATTTTTTTCCCATAAGCAAAATTAATAGGTACATCTAATGGGCTGTATGTACCGCTCCATGAGTCAGTCCCTTTTGTAAATTTTCCAACTAAAGCACTGGTATTAAGACCAGTTAGATTTGGATTGGCAACTGTTGCAAACTTCTGTCCTCCACCAAAAGTTCCAAAGAAGTAGTTAACTGCTGCAGTTTCAAAATCAATTGGTAAACCAAACAATGTTTTGGTTGCAGTAGTAGTTGCTGCACCACCACTTTGAGCTGCCACCTTAAGAACAAAAGGACCACCTGTTGCCGGGTAAATATGAGAAGGCAGTGTTTGACCAATTGCCATTGGGGTACCTACTTCATTGGCAACATCACCATAGTAAACCAAAAACGATTTGGCATACAATGCTGTTGCACTTACAGTCATATCAGTTCCTGTTGTTATCATTACATTTACAGGTGCCCGATAAGTTAACTGCAATGGATAAGTAGTTGTGGTTTCGTGTCCTGCAATATCCTTAGAAACAATAGTTACAGTATAACTTCCTTCGGGATATGAGTGTGTTGCACTTCCCCCTGGTGTTACTACAGCAGATGCTGCAGCCCCAGTACCATGACCAAAATTAATTGTTGAAGAAGTTACTCCTTCTCCAAGAGGTGTAATTTTAACATTACCAGAATTATCATTGCTGATATCAAAAATTTTAACAAGATTTCCGGAAGCGGCTGTACTTAAATAAGAAAGATCCTGATCAATACCATCTTTTTTAGTACAACCTATAGCAATTACCAGCAGTAATGCAAAGCCGTATATTAATTTTATTTTCTTCATTTTTTTTATATTTTTAATTATATTAATAGCCTGGGTTTTGAACTAATATGGTATTGCTTAATTCACCCAATGGTATAGGAAGCACTTCATTTTTACCTGCGGTAAAACCAGTTGAACCTAGCGCAGCAACAGCCTGACCGGTACGTACCAGGTCAAAAAAGCGATGCCCTTCTGTTGCCAATTCTAAACGCCGCTCATTATAAATAGTAGGTAATGATACTGGAACGCTACCTAATCCAACACGAGCCCGTACTGCATCTAATAATGCCTGAGCTCTTGATGTATTTGTTCCTGCATGAACTAAAGCTTCAGCTTCCATTAAATAAGTATCAGCTAAACGGATTTCAATATAATCGTACGGATAATTTAAATCTGCAACGCCACCCAACGTGGAACGATATTGTGATTTTGGAGCATATTTCTCAATAAAATAACCAGTATTTTGATACCCTTTTTCATAAGCTCTGCCGGGTACTGCATTAACTATACTGTCAATATTGGCTACAGTATAAGGATAGCGTGGATCTGTTTTTATTGCATTTACCAAAGACATCGTAAGTGGGTCAAAACCCCAGCCTGTTACATAAATCGGCCCAGTATAATTTCTTGGCCCTATCATCTGAACCATCACATTACCTTCAAAAGCTCCCCATCCTCCCCAGTCCTGACGTCCCTGCGAAGTATGAACAATTTCAAAAATTGATTCGGAATTAAATTTATTGGTCGGTTTAAATATATCACCAAAATTTGGAAGTAATTTATACCCGTATGTGCTGGTACCACCCGGAGTTCCATTTACATCTGCAAATTGCTGGGCTGCAGAAGCCCATTTTTCTTCATATAAATAAACTTTACCCAATAATGCTTTAGCAGCACCTTTTGTAACACGTCCACCTTCATTGGCTACCGGCACTGTATTAGGCAGGTTTACTTCTGCTATAGCATCTGATAAATCTTTTTCAATTTGTGCGTATACTTCTTCCGGTTTTGCCTGAGGTATATTATAAATATCAGTTGTAGGAATTGATGCAGTGATTAAGGGTATATTTTTAAATAAACGTACTAAATCAAAGTAATAGTAAGCACGTAAAAACTTTGCTTCTGCTGTATATCTTCCTTTCGTTGCAGCGGTAAGATCAGCAACTCCATCCATTTTACTTAGAAGCAGATTTGCCCTGTAAATTCCGGTATAATTCCTTCCCCATAAATCTCCCTGAGGACCTTGGCCTACACTTACGGTAAAATTATCCCATACAACCCAAGATACCTGGTCAGTTGCACTTCCGCCGCCTGCAGCACAATCGTCAGAAGCGGTGTTTAGCAATCCTACTTTATCTGAATATGTGCTTCCCGTTTCCGAACCTAAAGGATCATAAGCTGCTACAACGCCATTAAAAACTTCAGCAGCAGTTTTATAATAGCTGACTTCTAATGCAGTTCCACCGACAGGTTGGACATCCAGAAATGTTTTTTTGCATGCAATTAGTATTGTAATTGCCGCAATAAATAATGCTATATAATTCTTATAAGATTTTTTCATATAAAATCGTTTAAAATTTAAAATGTAAGATTTAAGCCTGCAGTAAATGATCGTGCCTGCGGATAAAAGCCACGATCAATACCATAGCTTCCACCTCCGATTTCAGGATCAAAGCCAGTGTATTTAGTAAACGTAACCAGGTTGTTACCGCTTACATATACGCGAACCTTTTGGAAATTTACTTTACTTATGAGAGAAGATGGCAAGGTATAACCAATCTGAAGAACTTTTATTCTGAAATAATCACCATCCTCTAAGTAGAATGAAGAAGGGTTACTGAAATTATGATTCGGATCCGTTGTGGTCATACGTGGAAAGTCATTGGAAGTCCCTGCTCCGGCCCATCGATTTAATGCCTTCGTCGTCCAGTTAGCTGTGGGAATATCAAGCCTGCGCAAGCCATTGAATATCTGGTTACCTGCAGCACCCTGGCCAAATACAACCAGATCAAAACCTCTGCTAGCTATGCTTACGGTAAAACCATAAGACCAATCAGGAGTAGGATCACCGATAAAAGTACGATCATTTGCATCAATTACACCATCACCATTTAAATCTGCCCATCTAAAATCACCTGGTTGTGCATTGGGTTGTATTAATGTGCCGCTTTTATTTGTATAACTGTTTACTTCTGCCTGGGTTTGAAAAATACCCAACGTTTCAAATCCATAAAAAGAACCTATTGCATGTCCCACAGCTATACGGCTTAATTCATATTGACTTGATTGTAATGTTGCACCTGTTAAAAACTGTTTATCAGCTCCCAAATATGTAACCCGGTTTTGCAAATGCGAAATATTACCCTGCAATGCAAATTTTATATTTCTGATTGTTTTATTGTAACCCAGTTCCAATTCATATCCTTTATTAGTCATATCAGCAACATTGCCCACAGGGCCTCCAACACCTACGTATAGGGGAACATTAACTCCCAGCAACATACCGGTAGTTTTTTTATTATACCAATCAAAGGTTAAAGAAAAATTTCTAAATAGCGTGGCATCAAAACCAACATTTGTCTGGCTTGTTTGTTCCCATTTAAGATCTGGATTTGCAAGCGCATTGGGGCTGTAACCAATAGTATAAAGATCACTGCTGCCATAAGTATAATTTCTGCCACCTCCTATTGTTGATACATATCTGAAATCGCCTATATTATCATTACCTGTAACTCCATAGGACCCACGTATTTTAAAAAAGCTGATTGCTTTATTTTGTGGCCAAAAATTTTCTTTAGATGCTACCCAGCCAACAGATCCTGATGGAAAGTAGCCATATTTATTATTACTTCCAAATCTTGATGAACCATCTCTGCGTATAATTCCGGTAAATAAATATTTTTCAGCATAGTCATAGGTTAAACGACCTATGAGAGAGCTAACCTTATGGGGATTACTTTCGCTGCCCGATCCGATTCTGTACGCAGGCACAATACTAAAATTCATTGATGCTGCCGCAAAAGTATTTATCGGAAGATTTTGATAAGTGATACCACTATTTCTTGAAATATAATTATCAACATATGCCCCGGTTCCTACTAAAGCAGTGAAATGATGTGCGCCAATACTGCGTGTATAAGAAGCAGTGTTTTCCCATGTATAATTTAAACTACGGTTACTTGCACGATAGAACGAATTATTTAGTGTAATGGTTGATGCATTTAAATATGCCAGAGGAGCAAAGCTTTCATTACCCCAAAAAGCATACTTAGCACCAATATTGGTTTTTATCTTTAAACCTTTCAGAGGTTCTACCTCAACAAAACCATTACCTACAAAATTATCTGACCATCCGTAATTACCTAATTGGTTTTTGATATAAGCAAGTGGATTAGCCATTTCCTGTTGAACAATTGTAGAAATTCCATAAGGATTACCAGCAGCATCTTTAAGAGTACCTAATCCATTGCTATTATTAGCGCTTGGGGCATACGGTGAGGCAGCCGCTACAGCAGAGTCGGTTATAATTGCCTGTGTAATAGGGTCTAGATTTATAGCAGAACTAAGCGGCCCTCCATATTCACTATTGGTATTACCTACGCCAAAGGCTTTAATATGAGAATACCCTAAATTGGTACCTATTCTTAACCAATTATTTATTTTTTGATCGGCATTCATCCTGAAGGTAAATCTTTTGTATTGAGATATTTGGGGAGCTACTATTCCTTCCTGATCAAAAAGCCCAAAGGATGTATAAAATGTAGAGCGATCATTACCGCCGCTAATGCTTATTTCATGATCCTGTATTTTGGCACTATTATTAAAAATAAGACTCTGCCAGTCAGTACCTTTTCCTAATGCTGCAAGATTAGCATATAAAATACCGCCGCCACTGGCCAATGAAGCCTCATTTTGCAAAGCTGCATATTCTGTTGCGTTTAAAAGATCAAGTTTATGGGCAGGTGCCTGAGTGCCATAATATCCATTATAACTAACTATAGATTTGCCACTCCTTCCTTTTTTAGTGGTTACTAATATTACACCACTTGCAGCACGTGCCCCATATATTGCTGCCGATGCTGCATCTTTTAAAACCTCAATAGATTCAATATCATTGGGGTTTAGATAATCAATCCCACCGATATCTACAGGAACACCATCTACAACATAAAGCGGATCGCTGTTATTAATAGAAGTAGTACCCCTTATTCTCAATGTAGAAGAAGCGCCCGGTTGTCCGGAACTGGCTGCGACAGTTAAACCGGAAGCTCTGCCTTGCAAGAATTGTTCAATTCTTGCTATAGGCTGATTATCAATATCACTGGCTTTCACACTGGAAATAGCGCCGGTTACTACGCTTTTTTTCTGCGTACCATAACCTACTACTACTACTTCTTCTATATTGGAGATAGATGTAGCGAGGATAATTTGAAGTGGTACATCAGAAACTGCTACTTGTTTTTCGGCATAGCCTATGGAAGATATTACAAGGGTTCGTGTAGATTCAGGCACAGTGATTTTAAAATATCCGGTCTCATCTGTAGTTGTTCCGGTTTTGCTTCCTTTTACAACAACAGAGGTTTGGGGGATGCCTTCCCCTTTTTCATCAGTAACCCTGCCAGTTACCGTTTTGTTTTGTGCCATTACATTTGCTATAGCAAAGAAGGTAAAGCACAACATTATAATTTTATTCATAGCTTAATCGTTTTAGTTTTTGATTACTTTTCTTTTTTATTGTTTGATTTATTTGGAAAATTTTATTTTTTGAAGACACTATTTTTAATAGACATGAAATGATTTAAGGATGCTGCATTATTAAAAAAATTTTTTTAAAAATTTTTACCTGGTTTGGCAAAACCTAAGATATTTTACGTTTTATCTCCTTATATTTTAATACCTGGCGCCACTTTTCATTGCAAGTGACGCCAGGTATTAAAATATTTTTACTTAAGGAGGTTTTATTATGCTGGTGCCTTGGTAAGTTCTCCAGTAATCTTCTGAAAAATGCCGTTTATACCACCTCCAAGAGCAAATACAGCTCCTATTATTGCCACCGCTATGAGAGCAACTATTAAAGCGTATTCAACTGCAGTAGCTCCTTTTTCATTGTAAAATAAGAAATATGTGACCTTTCCTATCAGTTTTTTCACTAAAATTCACCTCCTTCAAATGTAACTCTCTTTTACAATTAATTTTTGTTTGTCATTCTTTTTTGACGAATTCATAAGTTCAGCAAGTTCGTCCTTATATATATACCAGCTCTT
>OLLO01000304.1_pt1 | contig 21651 bp, 23 predicted proteins | sample 1604551 | NCBI WGS metagenome assembly OLLO01 (sample SAMEA104055720, study PRJEB20765) | soil metagenome | biome: Arctic tundra; feature: Polygonal ground; material: soil | place: USA | collected 2011-09 | depth 0-0.5 m
CGCCAAAGCCAGGAGCAGAATCCAATGCATCTCTAAATGGTCCGTAAAAGCAGGAAGCATACTTTGCACTGTATGCCATGATACCTGTTTTGGTAAAATTATTTTCTTCCAATGCTTTTCTAATTGCTCCAATTCTTCCATCCATCATATCACTTGGTGCAACAAAATCTGCACCTGCCTGTGCATGACTAACACTCATTTTGGCCAACACTTCTACTGTTGCATCATTTACAATTTCATTATTTTCCACAATTCCATCATGACCATAAGATGAGAAAGGATCAAGCGCAACATCAGTCATAACAAGCATTTCGGGGCATGCATCTTTAATTGCTTTTATACTACGCTGCATTAAACCATTTGGATTTAATGCTTCAGTGCCTTTATTATCTTTTAATTCATCTTTAGCTTTTACAAAAAGCAAAACGCATTTTAAACCCATATTCCATAGCTCCTTTACTTCCTTTACCGTTACATCAACCGTCATGCGGTAATAGTTTTGCATGGAAGTGATCTCTTCTTTTATATTTTCCCCTTCAATAATAAAAAGAGGAACAATAAAATCACTGGGAGTTAAAATTGTTTCAGCAACCAGGCTTCTTATTGCAGGATTGCTTCTTAAAATTCTGTTTCTTCTTTGGAGATACATAAAGTTTTTTTTGTTTTAAAATTATTTCGTGAAACGTGAGAAGTGAAAGGTAAAAATAAATCTTAATTTTTCACCTCTGTCGTTTCACGTTTCACTTCTGATATCCATTCTCTTGGATGTAAACAAACCTGCTGCAATTTATCTTCTTCGCTTCCCGGCTGCGGTTGATAGTTATATTCGAACCTTACCGTTGGCGGAAGGCTCATTAAAATACTTTCTGTTCTGCCATTTGTTTTTAAACCGAATAATGTTCCCCTGTCATGAATGAGATTAAATTCAACATATCTACCTCTTCGTATTTCCTGCCAGTGTTTTTCTTTTTCTCCGAATGGCAAATCTTTTCTTCTTTTCACAATTGGTAAATATGAATTTAAAAAGCAATTGCCGTTAGCTTGCTGAAAAGCAAACAAGCGTTCTGCATCCTCTTCATTCTTTGGTCGCAGATAATCATAAAATACGCCACCAATACCACGGGCTTCGTTGTTCCGATGCTTGTTTACAAAATATTCGTCACAATTTTTTTTGTATGCAGGATATAATTCATCACCAAAAGGTTCCATTGCATTTTTGAATGTTGTATGAAAATGTCTGGCATCTTCTTCAAATAAATAATATGGCGTTAAGTCAGAGCCGCCGCCAAACCAGCTATCAACTCTATTTCCTTCCACATCAAACAATTCAAAATAACGCCAATTGGCATGCACCGTTGGGACGTAAGGATTTTGGGGATGAATGACGAGAGATATACCCCCCGCAAAAAAATTGCTTTCTTCAACATTGAATGCCTGCTGCATTGTGTCTGGTAGTTTTCCAAACACAACCGAAGTATTTACCCCACCTTTTTCAAAAACGTTTCCTTTTTGAATCACTCTTGTTAAACCGCCGCCACCTTCTTCTCTTATCCATGCATCTTCAATAAATTTTTCTCCATCCACTTCTTCTAAAGCAGCGCATATTTTATTTTGCAGCTCAAGAATATACCCGTTGAATTCTGCTGCAATTTTTGAATATGTAAAATTGGGATCCATTATTTTACTAAATATTCTTTTACTGCTTCAACAAAAGCTTTTGCATTATCAACAGGAATATTTGGAGTGATGCCATGCCCAAGGTTTGCAATGTAATTCTGCATACCAAAAGCATCAATCATTTCATGCACTGCTTTTTTAATTTCAGGAATTGGTAACAACAACTTTGCAGGATCGAAATTTCCCTGCAGTGTTACGTTGTTACCGGTTAACTCTCTTGCATATTGCGGCGCAATGCACCAATCAATTCCCAAACCTGATGCACTGCTGTTACTCAAATCTTTTAATGCATACCAGCTTCCTTTAGGAAATAAAATTACAGGCGCATCATCTTTCAGTGCATCAGCAATTTGAAGCAAATATGGTTGGGCAAAAGTTTTAAAATCTTTCGGACTTAGTGTACCACTCCAACTATCAAAAACCTGCACTACATCAGCGCCAGCCTTTGTTTGAGCTTTTAAATATTTAATAGTAATGTCTGTTATCTTCTGTAATAACTGATGAGCAAATTGTGGTTGAGTAAAACAAAATTGCTTTGCTTTCTCCCAGGTTTTACTGCCTTTTCCTTCAACCATGTAACACAAAATTGTAAATGGCGCTCCGGCGAAACCAATCAGTGGAACTCTTCCATTTAATTCCTGTTTTATGAGAGACAATGCCTTCATCACATAATTCAAATTTTCTTCAACATTATCTGTTATCAATGCATCAATATCTTTTTGATTCTTGATTACGTTTGGCAAAGACGGTCCTTTTCCTTCTTCCATCAAAACCTCTATACCCATTGCCTGTGGTATTACCAGTATATCAGAGAAAATAATTGCAGCATCTACTCCAACCTGGTTAACAGGCTGCAAAGTAATTTCACAAGCCAGTTCAGGAGTTTGTACACGGGTAAAAAAATCATACTTAGTTTTCAGCTTCATATAATCAGGCAAGTACCTGCCTGCCTGGCGCATCATCCATACCGGAGGACGTTCAACTTTTTCCTTTCTTAATGCTCTTAATAATAGATCATTCTTCAATTGCATGCTACACTATTTTGGTTGTGCTGAAATGCGAGATAATCTTTTCTATCATGTCTTCTTCTCCGGGAGTTTCAGCAATAATTAAATCCTTATTTATATGTTGATGAATTGCATCAGCAGTTGTTTTGCCAATAGCAAAAATTTGCGTTTGCTCATTAATTTTATTTAAAGAGAAAAAGCTGTTAACCGCACTGGGGCTGAAAAATAAAATACCATCATAAATTTTCCGGGAAAGTTTTTGAGGTGTTTCCAATGTTTCGTAAACAACTATTTCTTCAACTTCTATTCCTTCGGCTTTTAATTTTTGCGGCAACTCTTCTCTGCGTTGTTTACCGCAAAAGAAGATCACATTCTTAATTTCTTTATCCTGTAAAATAACATCACTTAATTCTGCTGCGCTATCTGCAGTGCCTGATATTTTTTCTTCCCCGAATATTTTTGAAACTGAATTTTTGGTTGATTGCCCGATGCAAAATATCTTCCAGGGAACTTCTGCATTTACTATCTGGTCAAAAGCCTGCACTGCATTCTTGCTTGTAAAAACCGCTGTGATATTCTGTTGCAAAAAACTTTTTAATATTTTTTTTAACTCTTCAGTATTTATAGGTGCAGTTGTAATAAACGGAAGTTCATCAATCAATATATCCTGTGTCTCTGCTTTATAAACAGTCTCTTTGCTCAGGATTTTTGTACTTAATATTTTTAGTTTAGGCTTTTTCATTTCTTATTGCGTGAATAATATTTTGTGCTTTTGTATTTTTTAAAATTTCGTTAGCAGCATTAACGCCTAACAACTCATTGTCTTTTATTGAACTTTCCTTTTCTATTTCTATTTTTTCTTTTCCATCCACACTGCAGATATTTCCTTTAAAAACTATTTTATCATTTTTTACTTCTGCCAATGCACTTATTGGAGTTGAACAACCACCTAATAAAGTGCGGAGAAAATCTCTTTCGATCTTAGTACATAAAGCAGTATCAACATTATTAAAAAACTTACATGCTTCAAGAGAAAATGAATCATCTTCTCTGCAAACAACCATAATTGCTCCCTGCGCAGGCGCAGGTAACATCCAATTAAGATCAACAGAATTTTTAGGACGAAGATTTATGCGTTCTAATCCTGCTGCGGCAAAGATGGCTCCGTTCCATTCATGTTCATAAACTTTCTTCAACCGGGTATTTACATTACCTCGTAGATTTTCAATTGAATGTTTTGGATAGCGATGCAGCCATTGAGCCTTGCGGCGAATACTACTGGTGGCAATGATACCTCCATCCCCTAAAGGGGAGTTTATCCTGTCAACTGTCAACTGCCAACTGTCAACTATTGATTTATCTTTATAGACGAATATATCTTTATAAGAAGCTCTTTTTAAAACTGCAGCCTGTTTAATTCCTTTGGCTAATTGAGTAGGCACATCCTTCATTGAATGAACAGCAATATCAATTTTATTATTTAACAGAGCTGCATCAAGTGTTTTGGTGAAGATTCCCTGAACACCTAATTCATACAAAGGCGTTACAGTATTTATATCGCCTTCGCTTTTTATATAAATTAATTCTGAAGAAAACCCATTTTTTTTTAAAAGTATTTGAACCTGTGTAGCCTGCCAAACAGCCAATTCACTCTCACGTGTACCTATCTTAAGCGTTGGCTTCATAATCCAGGTGCAGGTAATTATTCAAAGCGTGTATGTATTGGCAACCTTTATTATTTTCTTTACGCAATTGTATAGCCAGGAAAGAAACTGTTTTGTGTATTTTTTCTTTGCTGTTTACGGATGTTTTTTCATCTGCTAATTCATTAAGCTGTGATTTTATTTTACGTAATACCGGGTTGTTTGCCTGCATTACATACCATTCCTTAAGCTCATCTATTGTTTCATTAATTATTTGCAAAGCTTTTGGAATTTCTGCCTTACGCTTGTCAATTGTTTTATTAAGAATTGCTGATATTTCATCAACGTTCATTAATTCAATTCCATATAAATTTTTTACAGCAGGATCAACATTTTGCGGAATTGACAGATCAAGAATCAATCTTGATTTTTCTTTTGTAAAGAAAGAAGGCAATACAGTATATGATTCAGCCGAAGTACTTACTATCACAACATCTACATCATTTGCAGTTTCAGGCAAATTTTCATAAGAGATAAAATCAGCATTGCATTTTTCAGCAAGCTCCGATGCTTTTTCATTGGTACGATTACAAAATATCAACGAGCAATCGGGCAAATAGGTTTTAAGATTCACAGCTACGTTATAACCAAATTTTCCTGTACCTAAAAGAAGAATTTTTTTATTAATAAGATCAGGGATTTTTTCTCTTATTATTTCAATTGCTGCATAGGAAACAGATACGGTTCCTGAACTAAGCTTCGTTTCGGTCTTAATTCTTTTTGAAGATACTATTGCAAAATTTATTAACCGCTCCAAAAAATTATTGATGCAATTATGCTTTTTTGCAAACTTTGCAGCCACCTTTAGCTGGGATAAAATTTCGTGGTCTCCAATGATCTGCGAATCAATTCCGGCAGCCATTTTAAAAAGATGTTCCACTGCTTTCAATCCCTGGTGTGTATAACCATATTCAATAAAATCTTTTATTCTTCCCTGTGTATGCAGGCACAACAATTCTATCAGTTCCTGCGGAGAAGAACTTATGCCATAAATTTCTGTACGATTACAGGTAGAAAGTACAAATGCACCGGGAAGATGTTTTTTTACAACTTCATTTAATAGTTGCTCACATTGCCCGGTGGTTAAAGAAAATTTACCTCTTACAATTACATCACTTTTGCGATAGTTAATACCGGCAATACAAAAGTTGGATAGAAAATCGTGGTGGGTATTGATCATAATTTTACTCCATGCAAAATTATCAGCCGCTTTAGCGAGAATAGTCATAAATAAGTCATAAGAAGCTGAACGGGTTTTATTTGTTTGCAGGCGATTACATTTGCAAATATTTTTAAGGCAATGGATACTGTAAAGAGAGGCATTATTTTAATGAATCTTGGATCGCCTGATTCAACAGAAGTGAAGGATGTAAAAAAATATCTTGATGAATTTTTAATGGATGAAAAAGTAATTGATAAGTCATGGCTGTTTCGTGCCTTGCTGGTGAAAGGTATAATTGTTCCCTTCAGAGCGCCAAAATCTGCGAAGGCTTATAAAACAATTTGGACTTATGAAGGATCACCCCTGGTAGTTTTTACAAAGCAATTACAACATGCCTTACAGAATGAAGTTGAAGAGCCGGTTGAGATTGCTATGCGTTATGGCAATCCCTCACCCGAAGCGGCTTTTAACGCCTTATTGAAAAGAGAACCCGGCATTGAAGAAGTGATTGCATTGCCGCTTTATCCGCATTATGCAATGAGCAGTTATGAAACTGCTGTAGAGTATGCAAAAGATATCTATAAAAAGAAAAAATATTCTTTTAAGCTGACTTTTATAAAACCATTTTATAACGAACCAAATTATTTGAATGCACTTTCGCAAAATATCAAACCCTATTTAGCAAAAGAGTACGATCATCTTTTATTCAGTTATCATGGCGTTCCAGGCCAGCACATACGCAAGAGTGATATTACCTTATGCCATTGTTTGCAAACAGATAATTGTTGCGAAGTTGCTTCGCCTGCACATGAATTTTGTTATCGTCACCAGGTGATTACTACTACAAAATTAGTGACAGAAGCTTTAAACATCCCCAAAAGCAAATACAGCATTTCTTTTCAATCCCGATTAGGAAAGGGATGGCTTACACCTTTTACAGATATTCGTTTAGAACAATTTCCTGCCGAAGGTGTAAAAAAATTATTGATCGTATGCCCGACATTTGTAAGTGATTGTCTGGAGACATTAGAAGAAATTGCAGTTAGAGGAAAGGAAATTTTTATGCAGGCAGGTGGCGAATCTTATAAGATGATACCATGCCTTAATACCAATCCGTTGTGGGTGAAAACTATTGCGGGATGGATAGAGAATTTTAATAAAAAGTCAATAGTCAGTGAGTCAATAGAAAAAGAAACAATACCTGATGACTTATTGACCAATGACCAAATGACTTTGATAACTAACACTAATTAATAATGTACTTCTATATTAAAGCCTTACATATAATTTTTGTTATTACCTGGTTCAGCGGTTTGTTTTATATCGTACGGCTGTTTATATATAGTGCAGAAGCTAATTCTAAAACTGAGCCGGAGCGATCAATACTTTTGCAACAATTTGCAATCATGCAAAACCGGCTGTGGTACATCATTACATGGCCCTCTGCAATTCTTACGCTGATCTTTGGAGGATGGCTTTGGTATTTATATGGAAGCTTGCCAACATGGCTTTTGGTAAAGCTTTTTTTTGTGCTGGGATTGTTTCTTTATCATCTTTCCTTACATGCAATATTTAAGCAGCAGAGCAAAGGCTTATTTAAATATTCTTCGCAGCAATTGCGTACGTGGAATGAGTTAGCTACACTTTTTCTAACCATAATTGTAATGCTCGCTGTGGTAAAACAAATGCTAAGTGTTGTTTGGGCAATTGCGGGCTTGGTGATATTTACTATTATACTTCTGGTTGCTATAAGGTTGTATAAAAAATTCAGGAAAGAGTGAAAAGAAGATTAATGAAACAGCAACTCACAGGGTTTTAAACCGGTGTGTTTTTTAAACGCAGTAGAAAAATGAGAGATAGAAGAATAGCCGAGTAAAGAGGAAACATCTGTAACACTCAAACCTTTTTCATACAAAAGATATTTAGCATGTTCCATCCGCTGGCTTTGAAAAAAATCAAAAATTGTTGTGCCATACATTTCCTTAAACCCTTTTTTTAAGTAACATTCATTTGTGGCAACTTTTCGGCTTAAAGCCTTTATGGTTAAGGGTTCGCTGATGTGCTGCAATAAAATTTCTCTTGCATTTCTTATCTTTTCTCTATCAGCTTCGTTTGCTAAAAACTTACAGGTAAAATTCTCTTCAGATTCGCCAGCCATACATTCCATACTATACAAAAGCAACATTTGTGTTTGAGCGTTGATGTAAATATTTTCAAGACTATCAGAGTATGAATGATTTAATAAAGCTTCCAACACCATTCTTGTTTTACCGCAAAGAGGCATTATTCTGCTGAAGCTGGAAGTGTGTTTAAAATTTAATATATCATCAGAAAAAGTAGTTTGTTTTATACCTTTTACAAATTGAGATAGATGTGCCGGGGTAAATTTAAAACTTACCAGATCAACAGTATCAATCCTTTCTTCGCAATTAATTGATTGGTGAAATTTACAGGAATCACATTCTGTATTTTTTGCCCTGCAGTAAGTATTACCTGAAATACAGAATTTTAATTCAAGGTAATTTCCCTTTGGCTCATCTTTTTTAAAATGATATACCATCATGCCTGTATCATCAATATTTGTTTGCGGTAATTTTTTAAATCGCTTGATGGTGTATTGAACCGAACCGGGTATCGTTTGCTCTTTCTCCTGCAATAATTGATGTTGACCATGCAAAACAGGTTGCCATTGAGCTATTGATAATATGTCTGAAGTTTGTTCCATTAAAATTAATGGATGCAAAGATAAACAACCTAAGGTTGAGATTTGTAATGCTATTGTCATGCTATTGTAAACTAAAAGAGCAAAAATCACAAGAAGAAATCTCTTGATACAGTGAAAATAATATCTGCAAAACCTGGTTATAAGCCGTCAAAAAAGAAGGGTTATAGTTAGTTTGAAATTTAGGTACTTACTCTTATTTTTTGTAAGTTTGCATGATTCACAATTTTTTAGTTTTTAAAGGATTTCCCAACAATTATGAGCACAGAAACAACAGCCGAAATACCGGAAGTTTTAACACCGGATACCAACGGCTATGGTGCCGACAGCATACAGGTTTTAGAAGGGTTAGAAGCAGTTAGAAAGCGGCCTGCAATGTACATTGGCGATATTGGTAACAAAGGTTTACACCACCTGGCATATGAAGTTGTCGACAACTCAATTGACGAGGCGCTTGCAGGTTATTGCAAAAATATTATCGTTACAATTAATGAAGATAATTCCATCACTGTGCAGGATGATGGAAGAGGTATTCCTACAGGTATGCATACAAAAGAAAACCGGAGTGCCTTGGAAGTAGTAATGACGGTATTGCATGCAGGTGGAAAGTTTGATAAAGATTCCTATAAGGTAAGCGGTGGTTTACACGGCGTTGGTGTTAGTTGTGTAAATGCATTAAGTATAAAATTACACGTAACAGTTAATCGGGATGGTAAAACTTTTGAGCAGGAATATGAAAGAGGCGTTCCAAAATATAAAGTGAGGGAAATTGGTAAAAGTGATAAAACCGGTACTACGGTTCAGTTTTGGCCGGATACCAGCATTTTTATTGTTTCAGTTTATAACAGGGAAATTTTAGAAGGACGTTTAAGGGAATTATCTTTTTTAAACAGAAAGATTACTATCATTTTAAATGATCTGAGAGAAAAAGATGAAGAAGGAAAAACTTACACCAAAACATTTTACAGCGAAGGCGGAATAGTAGAATTTGTAGAAATGTTGGATAAAAATGCAAACCGGCATCCACTGTTACCAAAAGTTATTTATTGTGATAGTCATGATACCAATAGCAATGTGATGGTAGAAGTTGCAATGGTGTACAATACAGGATACCAGGAACATTTATTTAGTTACGTAAATAATATCAATACCATAGAAGGAGGTACACATGTAGCTGGATTTCGCCGTTCCATAACAAGAGTTTTTAAGAGTTATGGCGAAAAAGAAGGAATGTTTGAAAAAGCTAAAGTGGAAATTGAAGGTGATGATTTCCGTGAAGGACTTTCTGCAATCATTTCGGTAAAGGTGCCGGAACCCCAGTTTGAAGGTCAGACAAAAACTAAGTTTGGAAACAGTGAAGTAATGGGTATTGTAGACACAACGCTAAGTCGTGTGCTGGTTGCTTACCTGGAAGAGAATCCAAAAGATGCAAAAACTATAATTCAAAAAGTAATATTAGCGGCACAGGCAAGATCTGCAGCGAAGAAGGCTAGAGAAATGGTGCAGCGTAAAAGCGTACTTACCGGTGGTGGATTGCCCGGTAAGCTTGCAGATTGCAGTGATAAGGATCCATTCAGATGCGAATTATTTTTGGTTGAGGGCGATTCAGCTGGTGGTACAGCAAAGCAAGGCAGAGATAGAAGCTACCAGGCTATTCTTCCTTTGCGTGGTAAAATATTGAATGTTGAAAAAGCGATGGAACACCGCATTTATGATAATGAGGAGATAAGAAATATGTTCACTGCATTAGGAGTTAAAATCGGAACACCTGAAGATCCCAAGGCTTTGGATATTACAAAACTTCGGTATCATAAATTAATTATTATGACGGATGCTGATGTGGATGGAAGTCACATCGCAACTTTGATACTCACTTTTGTTTTCCGCTATATGAAAGAATTGGTTGAGCAGGGATATGTTTATATTGCTCAGCCACCACTCTATCTTATAAAAAAAGGCAAAGATCAAGCCTATGCATGGGATGATGAGGACAGAAAAGCTTTTGTTGAAAAATATGCCAATGGAAAAGAAGATACCGTTCATGTTCAGCGCTATAAAGGTTTAGGAGAAATGAACTCCGAACAACTTTGGGAAACCACTATGGATCCCGCTACCAGAACATTAAAACAGGTTACTATTGATAGCGCTGCAGAAGCTGATCGTGTTTTTAGTATGCTTATGGGAGATGAAGTTCCTCCAAGAAGAGAGTTTATTGAAACACATGCCAAGTATGCAAAAATTGATGTGTAATATCTCACACTATTTTTAAACCGTTACTTATTTAAGCAATTTAGGCTTAGATTTTTCTTTCCGGATTTTATAATTCTTCTCTAAAAAATAATAAAATTGGTTTTAAATTAAAAATTTAAAAAATTTGTGTGGAAATATATTTTAGCTATAATTACATATAAAAAACTACATTTGACTATACCACGGTTAACTAACCCTGGTTTAACCTATATTTACTAACTAAAAACTATACAACATGTCAGCAAAAATGTTAACAGCCTATTGCATGAAGACAAAAGAAAAAAATTGCCCAATGCATGGTGCCGTAATAACTAAAACTTCACGTGGCGGCTATATGGCACAGGGTAATGACGGAAAAGGAAACAAAATGACTACAATGCTCAGCGAAGCAAATGCTCTTCAGGCTGTTAAAGACGGCGTAGCAAAAAAGAGCTGGTAAGCTGCCATTTAATTTTTTTTAAGTAGCGATATAGATTTTCTGTATCGCTTTTTTTTATCCTTAAATTTTCCATTAATAATATGTATTTAAACGGAAAAATTATAATTTTTTTTGCTAAAAAAATTAGTAATTTTATACTATAATAACTGGTAAATAAATATTCTTATGGATACAAAATCGCTGATACAGATACCAGGCTATCGTTATAACGAATATCTGTTGATCTTAAACCCCCATGAGGATTTAAGAAATAAAATAATACAGGTTAAGAAAGAGTTCGCTGATAAATATAAAGCCCCAACTGCTAAATATGGAAAGCCACACATCACGCTGATAAATTTTATTCAGTTTGAAATGATGGAAGATCGTGTCGTGAATAGTTTAAAAACAATAGCGATGGGTTATACTCCTTTTAAGGTGGAGTTAAAAGATTTTGGAAGCTTTCCGAGCCATACAATATTTATAAATATAGAAAGCAAACAGCAGGTTCAAAACCTTGTAAAAGAATTAAGATCTGCACAACGCCTGATGACTTTGAATAAAGAGAACAAACCGCATTTTATAGATAACCCGTATTTAACTGTAGCAAGAAAATTATTACCATGGCAATACGAACAAGGCTGGCTTGAATACAGTAACCGTCATTTTACGGGACGTTTTATAGCGGACGGCATGTTATTAATTAAACGAAGAGTTGAGGAGAAAGCGTATCAGATAGTGCAACGTTTCGAATTTATGAACTTGCCCGTTACAACAAAACAGGGAGAGTTATTTATGTAAAAAGATTTTATAATTCTGTTACAAATATTTTTTATGTCAAACCAATTACAACAGGATCATTTTAAAGTAAAACCCCAAAATCAAGTGGTAACAAAAGTCTCCCCGGAAGGGGGAGATTTAGAGGGGGCTAAGTATTTAGCCGGACGTGGCGCACAATTCAATACAAAAAATCGTTTTTTGAAAAATGAAAAAACGAGAGAACATGTGGAGGCTATTGATGATTGGGAAGAAACCAATTTGCCAACACAATACCTGGAGCAGGACTCAAAAACGATCGTAAACAAGGTAGAGAGCAAAGATGTAGGAATGAGTTACAGCATGAACCCTTATGCAGGTTGCGAGCATGGCTGTATTTATTGCTATGCCCGAAATGTGCATGAATACTGGGGTTACAGTGCCGGTCTTGATTTTGAACAAAAGATCCTTATTAAAAAAAATGCGCCACAACTGCTGCGTAAATTTTTAATGCATCCAAAATGGGATGCCACCCCGATCATGCTCAGTGGTAATACAGATTGTTATCAACCCGCCGAACAGAAATATAGATTAACAAGAGGCTTGCTGGAAGTATGTAATGAATTTAATCAACCTGTTGGCATCCTCACAAAAAATTCATGGATACTAAAAGATAAAGATGTACTGAGGAAATGGCGAAAAAAAAAATTGTATCAGCAATGGTTTCCATAACATCATTTAATGAAGACCTGAGAAGAGTGATGGAACCAAGAACAACAACTGCAAAACAAAAATTAAAAGTGATAAACGAACTAAGCAGTGCCGGTGTTCGCATGGGTGTTATGATGGGCCCGATGATACCAGGTTTAAATGAACACGAAATGCAACGCATTATGAAAGCAGCTGCTGACAATGGCGCCACATTCACCGCTTATACTTTCATAAGATTGAATGGTGCTATCAAATTTTTATTTCACGACTGGTTGTATAAAAACTTTCCTGACCGGGCAGATAAAGTGTGGCATTTGATTGAGCAAAGCCATGATGGAAAAGTTAATGATACACGGTGGGGAGTACGTATGCGTGGTGAAGGAAATATTGCAAAGATGGTAGCACAGCAATATAAAAAGTATGGCAAGCTGTATAATATGAATGCAGAAGAATGGAGTTTGGATACAAGTATTTTTAAAAGACCGGGAGAGCAGAGGAAGTTGTTTTGAAGATATTATGTAATTTGAATAATCTTTAATTTATGACAAGCAAAAAATTTGACCCAATTATTTCAGTAGAAGATGATGGGTTAATTATTCCAGAAATTGGAAAGTGGGGAGAAAGAAAATATAAATTAGTTGGAAACTATTGTGAAATATTCAGTACAGGAATGAAGAATAAATGGGGAACATTAGTTTACATTGATTTATTTGCAGGAAGTGGTTATGCAAAAGTTAAAGACACAAACCGTATTCTCAAATCTTCAGCATTAATTGCATTAGCAGTAACACGCAAGTTCGATAAATATATTTTTTGTGAAGAAAGTGAAGAGAAATTATCTGCACTCAAAACAAGAGCAGAAAGAGAATATCCTGAAGCAAAAATTGAATATATATTAGGAGATTCAAATAAAAATATTGATAAAATAATTACTCTTATCCCTAAACCTAATTGTTTACGATTTTGTTTTGTAGATCCATTCTCATTAAATCTAAAATTTGAAACCATAGAAAGATTATCTAAAATTGGCAAAATTGATTTTTTAATACTACTCGCTTTAGTAATGGATGCAAATAGAAATTTTGTTTACTATATAAAAAAGAATAGTACTAAAATTGATGACTTTATTAAAGATCCAAATTGGAGAGAGCCTTTCGAAAATGGAAGATTAAATTCATTTGAATTTATAAAATTCTTGTCGGATAAGTACGACTTAAATATGAAGACTTTAGGGTTCGTCGAACCAGTTGAAAAACACAGGGTACAAATTGATAATAAAAATATTCCACTTTATTATTTAGCATTTTATTCAAAAGACCCAAGAGGTAATGATTTTTTTAAAAAGGTAGAGAAACCAATATCACCACAACAAAAACTATTTTAAATGGCACAATCAACTATTGAATGGACAGAAATGACATGGAACCCAACTACAGGCTGTGATAAGGTTTCAGCAGGTTGTAAATATTGTTACGCTGAAGTAATGACAAGACGTTTGGAAGCAATGGGAATTGAAAAATATAAAGATGGCTTTAAAGTAAGAGTTCATGAAGATGCATTAAACATTCCTTATTCATGGAAAGGTTCTAAAGTTGTTTTTGTAAATTCAATGAGTGATTTATTTCATCCTGAAGTTCCTTTGGAATTTATAAAAAAGGTTTTTGAAGTAATGAATAATACACCACAACACACTTACCAGGTTTTGACAAAAAGATCTGAAAGATTAAAAGAATTACATCATTTATTAAACTGGACTTCTAATATCTGGATGGGAGTTTCAGTAGAAGATGAAAGAGTAAAATATAGAATTGATGACCTGAGAAGTACTAATGCTAAAATTAAATTTCTTTCCTGTGAACCTTTGATTGGTCCGCTTGAAAATATGAATTTGAAAAATATTGACTGGGCAATTGTTGGCGGCGAAAGTGGCAGAAAGCCAAGGCCCATGCAGGAATGGTGGGTTTGGGATATAAAACAACAATGCCAGGAACAGGAAGTTGTTTTTTTCTTTAAACAATGGGGAGGTGTAAATAAAAAGAAGGCCGGAAGAGAATTAGCAGGGATGACTTATAGCGAAATGCCACTCAAAGAATCACTTTCTGCTTCACCATCTTAATAAATTACTTTCAGTAAATTGGAGTTTAATAAAATCATTTTTTATGAATAAAAATTTTGAATCTTCTAAAGAAGAAGAAAATCTTAAAAATGAAAATGAGTTTTTGAAAATGAAACTCATGCTGGAGCAGGGTGCACAATTTGGAACTATGCAGACTGATAGCCAATTGCCTGCCGGTATAGAAAACCAGTTTCTCCGAAATGTTATGGAGTTTGAAAAGCAATTCGAAGAACAAAAAATGATAAAAGTTTTCGATAAAATAGAAAGACCCAATCATTTTAAACCGGTAAATGAAATACCCGAGAATGAAATAGAAAATGCCTGGAATAACCTAGATGAATATTTACGAAAATATAGTATTGAATTGTCCGTTTGCAGTCCGAATATTTCAGACAGAGAGTTATACCGCTTCACAACAGAAGAGTTGTTTAATCATGAAATGAATGATATGAATGTGCCGGGTATGATGAGTTGTTTCACTTACGATGAATTTTACCCGGATTATAAATATGATAATACGAGGCATGCGGTAGAAGATTGCATCGAAGTTATTTTAAAAAAGAAACATTTCGATTGGATGCCGTTATTGAAAAAAGAAAATTTGCGCATCAACGATCATTACCCCGTTTCTGAAAAAGAATATATAAATCTTATCAATCGCTTTAAAGATGCTTATGAAGATATTCAGTTGCAGGAAATGAATGATCCGGTTTGTACCATTGAAGGAAATAGCTGTTACGTAAAAGGCAATTACGATGTTACCCTTACATTTTCTTCGGAAGAAATTTTTATAAACGGGGAGTGGATGGTAGAGTATGAGTTTGATGAAGACTTTGGGTTTTGGGAAATTGCTAATGTGCAGGTGGAAGGAATTAATTTTTAAGAATAAATTGAATTATTCGCTCTTACCAATTATCGAAAGTGGTTACTGCTTTACAAAGCAAAATATTCTATTTTTACTCCCACTCAAAAATTTACATGCAAGCTGTTGCTGAAAATATCAAAGCATTTTTTCAAACTTTCAATTCAAATGAAATAAAAAGTTTTGAAAAGCTGCCTCAATCCGGCGGTGACAGGATTTATTTCAGGATCAGAAGTAACGATGGATCATACATTGCCACATACAATCATAACATTAAAGAGAATGATACTTTCTTAAAATTCAGTGAGCATTTTAAAAAGTGTGATGCTCCTGTTCCGCAAATTTTAAAAGTGAGTGAAGACAGGACAATGTATATACAGCAGGATTTTGGCGATGATTCATTGCTGACAAATCTTGAGCTTCACGGGCATATACCTTTCGTTTATAGCTTGTTTCAAAAAAGTTTAAAAAAACTTGCATGGCTGCAGATCATAGGTCATAAAGGTCTCGATTATAAATGGTGTATAACTTCAAAAGAGTTTGGTAAGCAGGCAATCATAAGCGACCTGTTATATTTTAAATATTATTTTCTTGACACACTTAAAATTGCCTATGATAAAGAAAAGCTGATTGATGATTTTGAAGCCTTAAGCAATTACCTTACTCATGTAAAGCATAAATATTTTATGTTCCGCGATTTTCAAAGCAGGAACATATTTATACAAAATGAAGAAGTACATTTTATCGATTACCAGGGTGGGATGCAGGGAGCCTTACAATATGATGTAGCATCTTTATTGTGGCAGGCAAAAGCGAACCTGCCTGACGACTGGAAAAATTCTTTGCTGAACTATTATATAGATTGTGTAAGTAAAATATTACAGAAACCGATTGACCGTGACCGCTTTGTAAGCCAGTATAATGGTTACGTTCTTATCAGGTTGTTGCAGGTTTTAGGCGCTTATGGATTTCGTGGTTTGTTTGAAAGAAAAGCGCATTTTTTAATAAGTATACCACTTGCTCTCAAAAATCTTAAATGGTTTTTAAATAATAAAAACACAGGAATTGCTTTACCTGAATTTGAGCGTGTATTGGCTTTAATGATTGAAGATGAAATTGTCCATCGCTTTGAGCCATTGCAGGCAACGGGAACCACTCCATTAGTTGTGAAAGTGAATAGCTTCTCTTACAAAAAAGGTATTCCAAAAGATGAAACAGAAAATGGCGGAGGCTTTGTTTTTGATTGCCGCGGAATTTTAAACCCGGGAAGATTTGAAGAGTTTAAAGCATTTAATGGAAGAAATAAAATCGTAAAAGATTTTTTAGAGCAGCAGACCAAGATGCCGGAATTTTTAAATAATGTTTATAATCTTATTGATATTGCGGTAGAAGATTATATAAAAAGAGGATTTAGTTCCCTGATGATAAGCTTTGGCTGCACCGGCGGATGTCATAGAAGTGTATACGCTGCTGATGCTGTTGTTCGCCATCTGAGAAATAAGTTTGGAGTAAAAGTTGAGCTAAATCATATGGAACAAAATATAAAAGAATTTTTTCCTAAGCCGGTTTGATGATCTTAAAAAACAAAATATGATATTTTTCTTTTCCTTCTATATTGAGAGATGTTGGGAGGCTGATTTATGAAAGCAATGATTTTAGCAGCCGGTTTAGGTACAAGGCTGAAACCTTTTACAGATGAACATCCCAAGGCTCTGGCGATAATAAATGATAAATCATTGTTGCAAAGAAATATTGAATATTTAGCCTCTTTCGGAATTACCGATGTTATTGTGAATGTTCACCACTTCCCTGATCAAATAATTAATTTAATAAAAAAGAATAACGGCTTTGGAAGTAACATAACCATCTCTGATGAAACAGATGAAGTTTTGGAAACAGGTGGCGGACTTATGAAAGCGAAATCTTTTTTTGAAAATAGCGGGCCTTTTGTTTTGATGAATGTTGATATACTCACGGATGTGGATATACGTAAAATGATAGATCAACATACTTCTTCAAAAGCGTTGGTAACATTAGCAGTAACAAATAGAAAAACCTTCCGCTATTTTCTTTTTGATGATTTAGAAACTTTGTGTGGCTGGAGGAATATAAAAACAGGAGAGCAAAAAATAAGTAGGGAGGCTACAAAATATTTTGAAAAAGCCTTTAGCGGCATCCATATTATTTCGCCTGAATTTTTTCAGATAATAAAAATTACAGGAAAGTTTTCTATGGTTGATGTATACCTGGATCTTTGTAAAACACACACTATATCAGGATTTGATCATAGCACGACAAAATTTATTGATGTAGGCAGGCCGGAAAACATTGCTATAGCGGAAGAAATATTTTCTTAAAAAAGAATAAATTATTGTTCGTTTATTTTTATCTTTAGTAAAATAGAAACATGGAATCACTCACTATAAATAAAACAAAATTTGTTGTTATTGAACAAAAGGAATTTGATAAAATTCAATTAACAGCAGCTCAAAAAACTCCACTGGTTAAAAAGTTATCTCTTACTGCCGGCCGAAAACATGCTCTTAAACTTATTGATAAATGGGCGAAAGAAAAGTAAGCATTCTGGAACCGGCTGCCACAGCCGTTGCTGAGATTGCCTGGTTTATTGATGGCAAGGGATTACCCGAGACTTCCAAAAAATTTGTAAAAGATGCCTTTAACTTTTTTAAAAAGCTTTCAGACGAGAGAGTTGAGCATAAACCGTGTGCATATGCCAGATGGAAAACATTAGGGTATCGTTGTGTACCTTATAAGAAAAAATATATTGTCGCATATCTCAGCCAGCAAAACGAAATTGTAATCTGTGATTTTGTTCTTGCTAAATTATTGAAGTAATTCAATTACTGCTTCTGCCTGGTTTTTAGATACACTAGGGAAATCTTCTAAGAAAGAATTAAGAGAAATGCCCTTTTCTAAATGCCAGAATAGACTTTCTACAGGAACACGGGTACCTTTAAATACAGGTTTGCCAAATTGTATTTTTGGATTTACTGTAATATAAGAAGCCAATGTTTGCATTCTGCTAAATTAATAATTTTTTCTTGTTCCCTCTCCACTTGTGGAGAGGGTTAGGGTGAGGTTACTTGTGGAGAGGGTTAGGGTGAGGGTGAGGTTATTTCTTCTTATCAAACAATTCACTCTTCGGAACCACTTTCACTTTACCGCCGGTTTTTAAAGTTTTGCTTACAACATCATATGGACCTGTAATTACTTCATCTCCTTCATTTAAGCCTCCTAAAATTTCTATATAATTTATATCCTGGATATCAGTTCTCACTTTTGTTTTTTTCACCGTTCCGTCTTTTTGTAAAACAAAAACCACTTCTTCAAGGTCATCTGAATTAGAATTAGTTTTTCCGGTTGTATTCACATCAGCGCTGCTTTTGTCAGCAGTATAATTTTTTGAATTTGCTGTATCATTTTTATCCCTGGTAGTTACAGCATTAATAGGAACAGCTAACCTATTCTCATGTGTTTTTGTTTGTATGTCTGCGCTGGCACTCATTCCTGGGCGAAATGGAAAGCTCTTTGGTTTAGAAGGGTCCATCAGATCCTGGTAAGATTCAGGAAGCAGGCTTATGTAAACTTTGTAGTTGGTTACATCGGTTCCGGTAACTGTTTGTGACGATGCAGCGCCATTATTGCTGCTGGCTATTTGTGTAACAATGCCTTTAAATTTCCTGTTGTTGTATGCATCCACTTCCACAGTTGCGCTATCACCCAAATGAATTTTCGGAATATCATTTTCACCAACATCAACCCTTACTTCAATTTTTCGCAGATCAGCGATACGCATCATTTCTGTACCTGCCATCAGCGAACTTCCTACAACTCTTTCACCTTTCTTTACATTTAATAAACTAACAACCCCTTCCATTGGCGAAACCAAAGCAGCACGGCTGATATCTTTATTTGCTTTAGATAATGCGGCTCTTGCACTTTGCACACCTGCCTGGCTTCCACGGATGTTTTGTTTGGCAGCATTAAGATTTGCCTGTGCAGATTTATATGCAGCATCAGCAGTATTAAATTCACTTTGAGAAATTACTTTTTCATCAAACAATTGTTTCTGCATGTCATAGGTTTTCTTTGCCTGGTCAAGCTGTGCTCTAATTGCTTCAATAGATGCAGAAACATTTGCAACCTGTGCCTGCTGCTGGTTTACAACTGCAGATGCCTGGTCTCTTTGCGTAGCATAAATGTCTGCGTAAATACGTGCAAGCACCTGTCCTTTTTTTACGCTGTCACCTTCCGCAACATTCAGTTCCACAATTTCTCCTGAAATATCAGGACTCATTTTTACTTCCACTTCGGGGTAAACTTTACCGCTGGCATTTACCGTTTCCACGATGGTGCGTTTAATTACTTTTTCTGTGCTCACTTTCACACCTTCGTCTTTACCAAGCATCCCGCTTTTTTTAAGTATCACCAATAAAATAATCAATCCTACTAAAGAAAAGATTATCCATTTTAATGTTTTGCTCATGTAATTATTTATTTGTCAATAGTCATTTAGTCAATGGTCATTATGTCTTTCATCCCAATAATCTTTTAATCCTAAAAATCATGGTTCAGACAAATTAAAGTTTCAACCCCTGCCCTTTATAAAATTCAAGCACCTTCATTTTAAAAACGTAATCAAATTGGTTAAGCACAAGTTCCAGCTTAGCCCTGAATAAATTATTTTGATCAGTTATTAATTCAAGAGTTGTAAGCATGCCTATGTTATATCTTTTCGTGGCAAAATCAAAACTTTTTTGTGCTGCATCAACAGATTTCCTTGAAGAATTAAATTTTTCCATCGCAACAATTACAGCGTTGTATGCCTGGTAAATATCCTGTTTTATTGTTTTGTTATCCAGGTCTTTTTGTAATTCAAGTGTATTAATATTTAGTTTAGATTTTTCATAATTAGCTTTTGCAGACCAGCCGTTAAATATAGGCACAGAAATATTTATGCCGATAGATTGGCCGAAATTGTTATTGAACTGAGTACCTAATACCTCTGATGTAATGTAACCGCTTTTACTTCCATTTACAAACACAGGTCGTTGCACATCAGTAAAACCTCCGCTGCCATTGCTTATTACAAATCCGCTTGGTATGTAGCCTGAAAGCACCTGCTGGTATGCGGGTACTCTGAAATATCCATAATTTGTACTCAGACTGCCATATCCTGAAATAGTTGGATACAAAGCGCCTTTAGCTGCTTTTACATTTGCCGTTGCTGCTTTTAATTTAAACTCATTTACTCTTTGCTGCGGAAGGTTAGCCAATGCTGATTCATAAACACTTTCAGGCTGAAGGTCTGCAATATTTTCAACAGGTATATTTTCAGCAGACTGATCTATAATATCAAAAGGCTGTCCTGCATCAATATTCATATAAGCTTTTAAAACAAATTTTGCCTGCTCTACATTTCCTTTTGCAGCAATATAATTTGCGCTGTCTCTTGCTACCTGTGCTTCAAGTTCCAATGAATTTAATTCAGGCAATGCGCCTGCTTTCACCTGCTTTTGTACAATGCCTAATTGCGCAATTGATTGCTGAACCTGAACAGCCGCAATATTTTGCTGTTCCCGTGCAAGCAGTATTTGTAAGTATGCATTGGCAACCGTTAAGGCAATATCATTTTTTAATTTTTCCGTCCCTGCTTTGGCAGCTTCCAGTTCCCATTGATAAGCAAGAGTGGTATTTCGTTTTGAATACCAGTTAAAAATTTCAACGCTGCTCTGAAAATTCAAACCTATGGAGAAAAAATTTTGATTCTCTAAAATCCCTGTTGACGGGTTCTGCGATTTCCCAAAACGGTAGCCATCATTATTGCTGAAGTTGGCGGAAGGATATTTTGAAAGGCTACTTTGTTTATAGTTTATGGCTGCAAGCTTTGCCTGTATCTCATTTTGTTTTACTGAAATATTATTGCTCATTGCATATTGCACACATTGCAACAAACTCCATTTTTGCTGGGCGGAAGCGCTGGTACTAAAAAGGAAAGTAATGGTAAACGAAAAAATAATTCTGAATAACATACATCAAAAATAATTCATCATAAGATATAAATATCAAAACAAGGATGAACGGGAATTAATCTGTCTTAATAGTTAAATTTTCTCAAACGACTTCTCAAGGTCTTTTATAAGATATTCCGGTTCTATCGCCGTGGTCGGGTGTGTCACGAATGAAAGGAATAGATAGTTCTTTTCAATGTTGTATAAAAGATGGTAGCAGGCCTACCGCATACGC